>ENA-OQEB01000107-OQEB01000107.1-human-gut-metagenome-genome-assembly--contig:-NODE-107-length-32454-cov-2.048071_pt1 | contig 32454 bp, 59 predicted proteins | sample MGYA00242787_ERZ504619 | MGnify/ENA primary metagenome ERZ504619 (study PRJEB26092, sample SAMD00036317) | human gut metagenome | host: Homo sapiens | study: EMG produced TPA metagenomics assembly of... | reverse complement strand
CGTCCTTCAAGCCTTTTAAGCAAGGCAACCACAAAAATAAAAATATAGGTATTGAAATTATCAGCGTCCAATCTGTGCAGAATTAAAAAAGCTCCTTCATCCCGCCACTAAACTGAAACGCCTTTGCAAGCAACAAGGTCAAAAGAAAATAAAAGCTAAAAATATAAAGCTTTTTACCGTTCCCAAAAGCTCACGCTTGTAAACCTCTTGTATTTGATTGTACCGTGTTAAATATTCCGAGCGAGTCATCCGTATTTCTCTGTTGAAAAAATTCATATCCTCGCCGTAAAGCTCTTTTAGATATCCACGGTTTATTTTATCGTTTTCGCCGAAGGTATCAAGGTTATTGCTATAAAACATATCCCCGAGAGATTGCTTTTCGCTGTGATTTTCATCATTTGCTGTATTTTCAGAGAGTTTTTTGTTATTTTCTTCCATATCAAGCCCTCCCATTTCAATATACCTTTAATTATTCAAAATGTCAAGCAAAATGTCGTTGTGATAAGTAACAAAAAAGCACCGACAAATTTGTCAGTGCTTTTAATAAAAAATGTCAATTATTTATTCGCTTTCGACTTTTCGCCTGCATTGATAATCAGGTTTGCACCCGAAAGCACAATCAAGCCTATGAAAATCACAAGCATTATTACCCATGCGGTGCTCAGATTGAAGGTCGATACGCTTGCAACAAACGGCAGAAGCGTTTTCATAAGTGCCGACTCAAAGAAATCGCCGAGGTTGACTGTTCCGCTTACAATCGGAGCCGAAACATAACGGAACGAAATAAACATAGCGATAGTCGATACAAGACCCGCAACCGAAATACCGAAATGAATTTTTGTGTTGTTTGAAGCGATAACCGATACAAATACCGCAAGTGCAATCACGATTGTCAACGCAAAGAAAACGGTGGTTACTATAAGCGGCGTTTTAATGTCCGAAAGACTGGTCAAGAGGTCGGTTATGCTCGTTTTATTCTCCGAGGACTCCTGTATAAGCGGTAATATCTTCTTGACAAACATATTTATACCGAGATAGCCGTATGTAGAGCCGTCGTCGTTCTCGCTGCCCGAATACTGTGCAAGAAGCTTGAACACGGGAGACTCAATAACATAATAAATAAGGTCGGCGAAATATGCCGCTATCGGCACGCTGATTGCCGCCAAAGCCATCACAATTCTGCAGCCGATATCATAGCCCGTAGCCTTAACCTTTGCTTTTTTTGCGCTCATAATACATTTCTCCTTTATTTGCCCCACGAAGAATTGAGGGCAACGGTCAAGTTGAATATCTTATTATCCTTTGCGGAATTCTTATCCACACAGAAATAACCCTTACGCATAAACTGGAATACATCGCCTGCTTTTGCATTTTCAAGGCTGCCCTCGATAACGCAATCTTTAAGAACAATAAGTGAATCAGGGTTAAGGTTCTGCTTGAAATCGCCGTTTGTCTCGTCAGACGGATTCGGAACATTGAAAAGTCGGTCATACATATTGACGGTTGCCTGAAGCAATCATCACGGCTTACCCAATGTATTGTGCCCTTGACCTTTCTGCCGTCGGGAGACTCTCCGCCCTTCGACTCAGGGTCATATGTGCAGTAAATTCTAACGGGATTGCCCTGCTCATCAGTCTCAAAGCGTGTGCACTTTACGAAATATGCACTCTTGAGTCTAACCTCATTGCCGGGATAAAGACGGAAATACTTTTTAACAGGCTCTGCCATAAAGTCGTCTCTCTCAATGAAAAGATGCTTTGAGAATTTAACCGTTCTTGTGCCCATTTCAGGGTGGTCGGGATGAACGGGGATTTCAATATCCTCAGTCTGTCCGTCGGGATAGTTTTCAATGATAAGCTCAATCGGGTCAAGGACTGCCATTGCTCTCGGTGCGGTCGAATTCAACGCATCACGAACGCAAGCCTCCAAAAGTCCCATATCAACAACCGAATAAGCCTTTGAAACGCCTATCTTATCGCAAAAATCACGGATAGCAGCCGCAGGATAGCCACGTCTCCTCATACCGCTGAGAGTAACCATTCTCGGGTCGTCCCAGCCGTCAACAATCCCCTCGTTTACAAGCGCAAGGCACTTTCTCTTACTTGTAAGGCAATAGTTGAGGTTAAGTCTTGCAAACTCAATCTGCCTCGGGGGCTGCTCTATTTCGCACGCTTTAAGGAACCAATCATAAAGCGGTCTGTGGTTTTCAAATTCAAGCGAGCAAAGAGAATGTGTAACTCCCTCTTTTGCGTCCGAAAGCGGATGAGCGAAGTCGTACATAGGATAAACGCACCACTTGTCGCCCGTCTGATGATGAGAAATGTGCGCTATTCTGTAAATAACGGGGTCTCTCTATTTATATTCGGAGAAGCCATATCGATTTTAGCTCTCAAAACTCTTTCGCCGTTTTCGAATTCGCCGTCGGTCATTCTCTTGAACAAATCAAGGTTTTCTTCAACGCTCCTGTCTCTGTATGGGCTGTTCTTACCCGCTTCGGTAAGCGTTCCTCTGTATTCTCTGATTTCGTCTGCGCTCAAATCGTCAACATAGGCAAGTCCCTTGTGATAAGCTTATTTTTTTTTTTCCCCCCCCCCCGCACACTCATAAATGAAATCAAAATAGCTTGTTTTCCCGACGAAAAGGCACTTGTTCCACTTGAAGCCGAGCCACTCAATATCCTCTTTGATAGCGTCAACATACTCCATATCCTCTTTCGACGGGTTAGTGTCGTCAAGACGAAGATTCAAACGCCGTTGTACTTTTCACTTGTACCGAAGTTTATGCAAATAGCCTTTGCGTGACCTATATGCAGATAGCCGTTAGGCTCAGGCGGAAAACGGGTTTGGACATGGTCATACACGCCTTCTTTAAGATCCTCATCGATGAAATCGTGTATAAAGTTTGAAGCTTTGATTTCTTCCATCATTTTTCCTCCTTAAACTTCTTTTCGGCTTTTTCAAGTCTTGCCGTAACCTCATCCGCACCTAAAACGGCGATTATCGAATGAAGATCGGGCGTATTTGTTCTGCCCGTAAGAGCAATTCTTATTACGGTTGAAACGTCGCGACATGACCTTTATAGCTGTCGGGATTTTGCTTGTATTCCTTAACGTTCGGAGTAAAGCCAAGCGGCTCGCACATTGCTTTTATCTTGTCAAACCACACCTGCTTATCGTCCGTAACATCAAATATCTTTTTATATTCCGAAGCTATTGCCGCCGCATCTTCGGGAGCGATATTTTCGGGGAGAGTATAATTCTCTTTATAGGTTTCGTTATAAAGATAGCTTACATAGTCCAAAACCTCGGACCACTTTGCAATATCCTTTCTCGCTTCGTGTTTTCACGGTCGATATTGAGTATCGCAACAGCCTTTTGCTTATCTGCGTCAAAGAGCTTGTAAAGCGTTTCGTCGTAGGTCATTTGCCCAATCAAACGTATAATTGAAACAGTTTGAGCCTTCATTTTGAATTGCGTTCTTGCTGACATCTGCCAATTTAACCAAGTCAAAAAGGCAGCCGCTCGGCTCATTTTTTTAAGATTGAACGGGAAATTAAGAGCGTTTTCGGTCGGGTTTGCCCTTCTCCAATCCTCGAAATTAGAGTTGAGAAGTCCCAAAAGATAATCTATAAGTCCTCGCTCGGATATCCCTGCTCAATAAAGTAGCTTACTGCCGCTTCGGGGTCCTTACGCTTTGAAAATTTACGCTTTGTACCGTCAACCTCGTCAATTTTCATTACCTGCGGTGTATGCGCATACTTAGGAGCTTAAAGCCGCAAGCCTTGAAAAGTGCTATGTGCTTCGGAGTTGAGGAAATCCATTCCTCGCCTCTGATAACGTGAGTCGTTCTCATAAAATGGTCGTCGCAAACGTGTGCAAAATGATAGGTCGGAATACCGTCACTCTTTAAGAGTACCTCGTCGATAACGTTTTCGGGCATCTCGATTTTTCCTCTGACAATATCGTCAAAGTAAACACGTCTGTTTTCATCCCCGTCGGAACGGAAACGCAAAACATATTTTTCGCCGTTTTTGATTTTTTTCTCAATCTGCTCGTATGTAAGCTCACGGCACTTTGCCCATTTTCCGTAATATCCGGCAAAAGCCGCACCCTCTTTTTCCTGCCTATCACGAAGGTCATTAAGTTCCTCCGCCGTGCAGAAGCAGGATATGCTTTGCCCTCTTTTACAAGCTGCTTTGCAACAGTTTGATAAATTTCAACTCTCTTTGACTGCGTGTACGGACCGTACTCGCCCTTTTCGGTATCCTTGCCCGTAACGCCCTCGTCGAACTCAAGTCCGAACGACGAAAAGCCGTCAAGTATAGCGTCAACGCCGTCGCCGACCTCACGCTTTTTGTCGGTGTCCTCAATTCTGAGCATTGAAACACCGCCCGTCGCCTGCGCCGTAAGAATATCGGTAAGTGCGCCGAACAATCCGCCTATATGCAAATAACCTGTGGGGCTCGGTGCAAACCTTGTTACCCTTGCGCCCTCATTAAGATTTCTCTGCGGATATTTTTCCTCGTAATATTCGGGAGTTTTATCTATGTGCGGAAAAAGAGCTCCGCAAGTTTCTCAAATTCAGTCAAAATGACACCCCACATTAAACAATTTATAACTTAAAACGGAGTCTTCCGTACAGAAGGCTCCGATTTTTCTCAGCCTGCGCCCATTTGAACCTTTTGGTCATCGTCCGGAAATTCTTTCCTCTGAATATCAGCTCCGAGCTTCTGAACTTATCAACAACATTCTCATATCCTCTTTCGATATGATGAATATCCTCAATTTCAGTAACGCCCGTCGCAACAAGACCCGCTATCATCATAGCTGCGCCTGCTCTAAGGTCGTCGCTTTAATCGGTGCGCCCTTTAATCCTTCAACGCCCTCGATAACCGCCGTTTTTCCGTTAACGTGTATTTGTGCGCCCATTCTTGAAAGCTGTTCGGCATATCTGAAACGATTGTCCCAAACGCTTTCCGATATAATACTTGTTCCCTTTGCAATGCTCAAAAGCACGGCAAACTGCGGCTGCATATCAGTCGGGAAGCCGGGATGCGGCATAGTTTTAATGTTACACTTGCCTGCTCTGCCCGTTGCGCTTACCCTAACAGCGTCGTCGTACTCCTCAACGTTAATTCCGCATTCCACAAGCTTTGCCGTTATGGACTCCAAATGCTTCGGAATTACGTTTTTAACAAGCACGTTGCCCCTTGTCGCCGCTGCGGCAACCATATATGTTCCCGCTTCGATTTGGTCGGGAATTATCGAATACTCACAGCCGTGAAGCTCTTCCACGCCGTGAATTTTAATAACATCTGTACCTGCGCCTCTGACATCGGCACCCATTGTGTTGAGGAAGTTTGCCAAATCAACTATGTGCGGTTCCTTCGCCGCATTCTCGATTATTGTAAGTCCTCTCGCTCTGACAGCGGCAAGCATACAGTTTATGGTAGCACCGACAGACACAACGTCAAGGTAAATCGAATTACCCAAAAGCTTGTCGGCTCTTGCGTTTACCATAGCATTTTCTTCCATAGTAACAGTAGCACCGAGAGCCTCAAAACCCTTTATGTGCTGATCAATCGGTCGAACACCGAGATAGCATCCGCCGGGCATTGCAACCTCGGCTCTGTTAAATCTGCCGAGCAAAGCACCGATAAGATAATATGAAGCACGAAGCTGCTTTGAAAGCTCATGCTCAACGACATAAGAGTTTATAAACCTTGTGTCGATCTCAATGGTGTTCTTATTTATAAATTTAATTTTAGCACCCATGATGTTCAAAATGTTAATCATGGCGGTAACGTCGCTTATATTCGGTATATTTTCAATTCTGCAAACATCTTTAGCAAGAATGGTCGCAGGAAGAATTGCTACTACTGCGTTTTTTGCACCGCTGACGGTAACTTCTCCCTTCAGCGGATGACCGCCGGTTATAACAAACTTATCCAAAGACGGTTCACTCCCTAATCTAAGATTTTTCACACTTCAATATGTATATGCTTTCGCAGATAAAATTCCACATTATCGACATTATTATACCACCAAATAGGGCAAATTAAAAGTCTTTTTTTATATTTTTTTAATGTTCCTTAAAAATAAAAAAAACAGAGCCGTAATTTGAAATTACAGCTCTGAAAATTATTGATTTTTAACAGCTTATGCCTTACCGCCGCAGCGAGAACAGTTTCAATTTTGTGAGAAACAACTGCTTCGACAGCATCTCTTGCGGGTGTGAGATACTTTCTCGGGTCAAAGTCAGCGGGATTTTCTGCAAAGTGCTTACGAATAGCAGCGGTCATTGCGATACGAATGTCCGAGTCAACGTTGATTTTGCAAACAGCCATTGACGAAGCCTGACGAAGCATTTCCTCGGGGATACCGATAGCGTCGGGCATCTGACCGCCGTACTGATTGATAGTCTTGATGTCGTCCTGATTTACAGAGCTTGCGCCGTGAAGAACGATCGGGAAGCCGGGAAGTCTCTTTTCAACCTCTTCGAGAATATCGAAACGAAGCTGGGGCTTCTGACCGGGCTTAAACTTATATGCACCATGAGAAGTACCGATAGCGATAGCAAGTGAGTCAACGCCTGTTCTTGTAACGAAATCAAGAACCTGATCGGGGTTTGTATAAGACTCTTTACCGGATTCAACTACAACCTCATCCTCAACGCCTGCAAGAGTACCGAGCTCACCCTCAACAACTACGCCGTGAGCGTGAGCATATTCAACTACCATCTTTGTAAGAGCAACGTTCTCCTCATAAGGAAGAGAGCTGCCGTCGATCATAACGGAAGTAAATCCGCCGTCGATGCAAGCCTTACAGGTTTCAAAGTCGGGACCGTGGTCAAGGTGAAGAGCGATCGGAAGTCCTGTTTCCTCTGCCGCAGCCTTTACCATAGCAACGAGATAGCCGTGTGAAGCGTATTTTCTCGCACCTGAAGATACCTGAAGAATTACGGGAGCGTCAAGCTTCTTGGCAGCTCTTGTAATTCCCTGAATAATCTCCATATTGTTTACGTTGAAAGCGCCGATAGCGTAACCGCCCTCGTAAGCCTTCTTGAACATTTCTGTTGTTGTTACTAATGGCATATTTTTCCACTCCTTGAGTAAAAATAATTTTTTAACTTATTTAATTGCGAGGTTATTATACCCCACTGCCGATGATATGTCAAATAAAACAGCCAAAAATTAACATTATTTTCAATATTTCGCAGTAACCGACAGCGTATTTTCGGAATAAAATGTGTCGGGAGGGATTGATATGAATTGCTTTTTCAGCTCCGCCGTTTTGAAGAATTTGACAAGCGAAAACGCCGATATACGCTCCGCAGTGCTCATAAGCTCCGAAAGCTCTGAGCTTGTGCACAGGCTTTTGTCATCCTGCGTTGCAAGGGCGGAAAGGGACGGACTTTCCTGTCTTAAATTCCTATCAAAATATGACTATGACAAGCTGTGTGCCGTGTATAATCAAAAACCGAAAAATTTTTATCGGCGATAAGGCTATTATTCCCGATTTGCACGAATTTTCCACGGTAAAAACAGTAGATGCCGATTTAATTTACGAAAGCACGCTCGACAAAAGCGTTGTCGGCAAGCTTAATTCGCAACGCAAGCTATACATATCCGATGCGGAGAAATATGAAAGCTCCGCAGCCGTCATCTCAAGAGAAAGCGCAAAAATGCTCTCTCAATTTGTTGACAAGGCAAAAATTTTGAACTATATTCTGCGTTTTATGCAGCGAAAGGGACTTCGTCAAGCATCAAAAAACGGGATTGAAAGCACTTACACTCTCGGCAACATAACCTCTTGGGGCGTTCATACCTGCTTTGAGTCCGTCGCCGAAAAATGCTCCGACGTCTACTCAATCTGCGACTGCACAAGGAATATCGCTTCGCTGCTGATAAACGGCTTTTCCTCTGCTTTTCTCCAATGCGGAAAGGATACCGAAAAATTTACCTGCTCGCTGTGTCCCGAGTTTTCAGAGCACCTGTGCATACCCGAGCTGTCGCTTGCCTTTGTGTGTGAAAACGATTATCATCCGTACCGTTACTCCGACTCGGGCGAAATTTCTCAAGCACGCTTTTTGAAGCACAATATTCCACATTGCCTGACGGAAAAGCTTGCCTGCAACGAGGAGCTCAAAGACGAGCTTATAAGTTCTGCGGTTTTCTCTCTTTACGATGCTATGGAAAGGGACAACGAGCTTTGCCGATATTTGCAAGCCTTTGAAAATGCCGAAAAATACGAGGTTTTGAACAAAGAAATCGAAAATCTTTGCTTTGAGTGATTTGACAAAGACGTGTAATTGATATACTATATTATATATGCTAAAAAAGGCGGCGAGAATATGAAAATCATAGATATTTCAAACGATTTGCTTACAGCTGAAGTGTATGAAGGCGATCCTGTGCCCGAGCTTAAACAGGTCAGAGAAATCTCGCCCGATTCCTACTATAATTTGAGCGTTTTGGACGCCTGTCTGCACAACGGAACTCACGTTGACGCACCGCTTCATTTTATTCCCGACGCAGAGCCCGTTGACAAAATTCCGCTTGAAAAATTCATCGGTCCTTGCAAGGTAATTGAGGTGTCCGAGGGAATAATAACAGGCAGACTTGTTGAGGAATATTTCCCGAGGGATTGCAAGCGTGTGCTTATAAAGTCAAAGGGCAAGGCTTTTGTGCATTATACGGCGGCGGAGGTTATGGCACACTTCGGCTATGAGCTTATCGGAACAGACGGTGTAAGCATTGAAACTCCCGACTCCGACGGCAGCACGCACAGAGCACTTCTGAATTCCGAAATAGCAATTCTCGAGGGACTAAATCTTGAAGAAGCGAAAAACGGCGAATATTTTCTTATCGCACCGCCCATAAAAATATCGGGTGCAGAGGCTTCGTTTACAAGAGCCGTTCTCATTTCAGATTATATCTTTTGGAGCAGTAAAAATTGAGGTAATATATGAAAAATGTCGTTATAATCGGAGCAGGCCCGGCAGGACTTACGGCAGGGCTTGAGCTGTTGAGAAAATCAAATAGTGAGTACAACGTTACTGTGCTTGAGGCAAGCGAACGTGTCGGCGGTATATCCGCAACCGTTAACTGCTCGGGCAACCGTATGGATCTCGGCGGCCACCGTTTCTTTTCAAAGGATGAAAGGGTCAACGAGTGGTGGTCAAGTCTTTTGAAAATGCAAGGCGCACCGTCATTTGACGACAAGCTTTTACACCGTGAAAAGGCACTTTCCGAAAACGGTCCCGACCCCGAAGCGAAGATAATGTTATGCTTCTTCGCCAAAGGTTTCACGAATATATTATCTCGAAAAATTCTTTGATTATCCCGTTTCGCTCAAGGCGCAAACCCTGATAAATCTCGGATTTGTCAGAACAATGAAGGCAGGCTTCAGCTATCTCCATTCCATAATGTTCAAAAAAGATGAGTCATCGCTTGAAAATTTCTATGTTAACCGCTTCGGCAAGGAGCTTTATTCAATGTTCTTTGAGGGATACACGGAAAAGCTTTGGGGTAGGCATCCGTCTGAAATTTCTGCCGATTGGGGTGCTCAGAGAGTAAAGGGTATTTCTATCAAGGAGGTTCTCAAAAACGCACTTTCAAAGGGTAAAAAGAGCGACGAAACCTCGCTTATAGAGGAATTTAAGTACCCGAAGTTCGTCCCGGTCAGCTTTGGGAGACTGCGGCAAAAGAGCTTGAAAGTCTCGGCGGTAAAATCATTTTCAATGCCGAAGTCAACAGGATAAACGTCGAAAACGGAAAAATCATTTCCGTAACGGCAGGCGATAAGGAATACTCGGGCGATATTTTCATTTCCTCAATGCCCGTTAAAGATTTGGTAAACAGCTTTGAACAATCGCTCGTTTCAAGCAAAGTAAAGGATATTGCAAACGGCTTGCCTTACAGGGATTTTGTTACTGTCGGCTTGCTCGTTAACAAGCTTGAAATTAAAAATAAAACGGCTATGAAAACCGTTTCAAATATTGTTCCCGACTGTTGGATTTACGTTCAGGATGACTCCGTAAAGCTCGGAAGAATACAGATTTTCAACAACTGGTCAAGCTATCTTGTAAAGGATGTTGAAAACACCGTGTGGCTCGGGCTTGAATATTTCTGCACCGAGGGCGACGACTTTTGGAATATGAGCGAAAGCGCTTGCGTTGATTTTGCGGTTACAGAGCTTAAAAAAATCGGCGTGATTTCAAACGACACCGATATACTTTTCTCGCACAGGGAAAAGGTCAAAAAGGCATATCCCGCATATTTTGACACTTATGACGAGTTGCCGACGGTTATCAATTATCTTAATTCTTACGAAAATCTTTACTGTATCGGCAGAAACGGACAGCACCGCTACAACAATATGGATCATTCAATGATGACCGCTTTTGAAACCGTAAACAACATTCTTACGGGTAAAACGGATAAATCCGATATTTGGAACGTCAATACCGAAAAGGAATATCACGAAAAGGGGCAGTGCAATGGCTGAAAAGAAAAAACGGGTTACACAATGTGAATGCTGCGCATATTATTTCTATGATGAGGATTATGATTGCTATGCGTGCGAGGTCAATCTCGACGAGGACGAAATGGCAAGATTTTTAAGCTACGCCGACTTTGAATGTCCGTATTATAATCCGTACGATGAATATAAAATCGTTCAAAAACAGAATTAAGGCAATGAAAAAAGGCTTCGGAAATCCGAAGCCTTTTAATAATATCAATTTTTGCCTTTAATTAAGCCTTTTTAATATCAACCTTAACCTTGTGGTCGTCGATATTAAATTCATTTGCTCCGCCCTCTGCAAATGTAAGGCTGTCGCAAAGAAGCTCCGACTTAATGAAATCAACGTTGCGTGTGATTACGTCGGTAATGTAATCGTCCGAAGAAGCAACGATTTCAATATGGTCTGTAACCTCGAAGCCGCTTGACTTACGGAGATTTTGAACCTTTGAAATAAACTCTCTTACAGAGCCTCTTTCGATAAGCGACTCGTTGAGCGTTGTGTTGAGAATTACCGTTACGCCGTAATTTGTCTCCGCAATGTAGCCCTCCTTAGCCTTTTCGGTAACAAGGAGATCGTCCATTGTAAGCTCAATTTCAGTACCGTCAATTTCCGTTTTATAAACGCCGTCAGCCTTGATGGTATTTATAATTTCTGTGTTTCTGTCGATATTGAAATACTCGCCGATAGCCTTCAAATGTCTGCCGTATTTCGGACCGAGTGTCTTGAGCTGTGGCTTAATTTCATAACAGATAAGGCTCTGTGTATCAAAGTCTGTGAGAACCTCGTCAACATTAAGCTCTTCTGCAATGGTATTAAGTTCTTCATCTTTAAGAGTGATACCGTTGTCAATCTTAACAATGCACTGGCTCAACGGCTGACGGTTACGGATATGAACAAGCTCACGGAGCTTTCTGCCGATTTCAACAGCCTTATAGGAAACCTCCATCTGCTCCTCAAGCTCGGGCTTGTCCCAATCAGCTCTGTACTGCGGGAAGGAAGCAAGATGAACGCTCTCGGGTGCGTCGGGGAAGTATCTTGTAACAAGTCCCTGATACATTGTCTCCGCAACAAACGGAGTTACGGGAGCAACAACCCTTGCGAGTGTTTCAAGAACGGTATAAAGAGTCATATATGCCGCAATCTTGTCCTCGGTAAGCTCCGAGTTAAAGAAACGACGGCGGTTACGTCTGATATACCAGTTTGAAAGCTCATCGATAAAGCTTTCCATTGCTCTTGTAGCCTCGAAAATATGGTATGAGTCGAACTCATAGGTAACCTTTTTAACAAGAGAGTTAACTCTTGAAAGCACCCACTCGTCGATTGAACGAAGCTTGCAATCGTCAATGTTGTATTTGCTCGGATCAAAGCCGTCAATCTCGCTGTAAAGTGAGTAGAAGTAAACCGACGCCACATAGTGCGATAAATCTGTTCTGGAACTGTGCAAGAGTCTGCTTGCTGAACGAAGTGGAAATCCACGGTGCGTTAGCTATGCAGAAGTAAAGTCTTGTGGCGTCGGAGCCGAATTCGTCAAGAACCTCCCACGGGTCAACAACGTTGCCGATATGCTTTGACATCTTGATACCGTTTTCGTCGTTTACAAGACCGAGAGCAATACAGTTTTTATACGGCGATTTGCCGAAAATAGCGGTTGAAAGTGCCTGCAAAGCGTAGAACCAGCCTCTTGACTGGTCGCTTCCCTCACTGATGAAGTCAGCCGGGAACTGCTGATTGAAAATTTCCTGATTTTCAAACGGATAGTGGTGCTGTGCATAGGGCATTGAGCCTGAATCTATCCAGCAGTCGCAAACCTCGGGAGTACGGTGCATTGTGTGTCCGCACTCGGGGCAGGTCATTGTAAGACGGTCAACCATAGGCTTATGAAGGTCAATATCGGGGTCTGCACCGGTAAGCTCAACAAGCTCTGCTACCGAGCCGACAACGTGCTTGTGTCCGCACTCCTCGCAAACCCAAATCGGAAGCGGAGTGCCCCAATATCTGTCTCTCGAAACCGCCCAGTCGATAACATTGGAAACGAAGTTGCCCATTCTACCTTCTTTGAAGTTCTCGGGGAACCAGTTTACGCTTCTGTTATCTGCAACAAGCTCATCACGGAGAGTTGACATTGCAATAAACCACGAATCCTTTGCATAATAGATAAGCGGACTGTTACAACGCCAGCAATGCGGATAGCTGTGCTCGATTTTCTTTATTTTAAGGATAACCTTATTGTCAATAAGCTCTTTGATAATCTCGTCATTTGCGTCGAATACAAGCTTGCCTGCATACTTGCCGCAAATATCGGTAAATTTACCTGCGAAGTCAACAGGTTTAACGCAGGGAAGATTGTTTTCCTTGCCGACTCTTGCGTCGTCCTCACCGAATGCGGGAGCGATATGAACGATACCTGTACCTGCGTCAAGCGATACATAATCGTCGGCGATTACATAGAAAGCCTTTTCCTTAAATGTGTCAACAACAAAGGTGTATATCGGCTCATATTCCTTGCCGATAAGGTCTGAACCCTTGCAGCTTTCAACGATTTCATAGTCCTCGCCGAAAAGGTCGCCGATAAGCTCGGTTGCGATATAATAATAAGCGTCGTCAACCTTAACCTTTGCATAGTCAAATTTTTCGTTTACGCAAAGCGCAACGTTTGAGGGCAATGTCCACGGTGTTGTTGTCCAAACTGCGAAATATGTGTTTTCCTCGTCCTTGCACTTAAATCTTACGAAAACAGACTCTGTTTTAACGTTCTTATAGCCCTGTGCAACCTCGTGCGAGCTCAAAGCGGTTGAGCATCTCGGACAATACGGAGATACTCTGAAGCCCTTGTAGATAAGGCCTTTCTTATCAAGCTCTTTAAGTCCCCACCATACCGACTCGATATAGTTGTTCGTGTATGTAATGTAAGGGTGTTCAAAATCGCACCAATAGCCGACTCTTTCGGACATTTTTTCCCAAAGGTCTTTATATGTCCAAACGCTCTCACGGCATTTCTGAATGAACGGCTCTACACCGAAAGCCTCAATATCAGCCTTGCCGTTTGTGTGAATTTGCTTTTCAACCTCAAGCTCAACGGGAAGTCCGTGAGTGTCCCAGCCTGCTTTTCTCTCAACGTGATAGCCCTGCATAGTTATATCTCGGAATTACGTCCTTTACAACTCTTGTAAGAACATGACCGATATGCGGCTTACCGTTAGCGGTGGGAGGTCCGTCGTAGAACACATAGTTCTTTGTGTTTACGTCATTTTTCGCAACAGCCTTTTTGAAGATATCGTTTTGTTTCCAAAAATCGATTACTTCCTGCTCAGACTTGGCGAAATCGTAGTTTCTCTCTATTTTTTTCTGCACCTTGCGTTCACCTTCTACTATAAATATACATTGTCTATTATAGTTTACAACGACAAAAAAATCAAGGACAAATTGGATAAAAAACAGTCGTTATAAAGATAAAAGGCTGTAAAAAACTTTCGTTTTTTACAGCCGGTTGAATAATCTTAAAATTATTCTGCAGCAGCCTCTGCTGTTGCCTCTTCAGCCTTGGGAGCCTCTTCCTTTGCGGGAGCTGCCTTCTTGGTTGAAGCAGTCTTTTTAGCAGCCTTAGCTGCTGTCTTTTTAACAGGCTTTTCTTCTGCTGCCTTGGGCTCTACAAGCTCAATGATTGCCATTTCTGCTGCGTCGCCTCTGCGAGCGCCTGTCTTTATAATGCGGGTATATCCGCCTTTAACATCCTGATACTTGGGTGCGATCTCGTCAAACAACTTCTTTACAACGTCCTCTTTAGTAACGTATGCAAGAACCTGTCTTCTTGAGTGCAAAGAGCCCTCTTTAGCAATAGTGATCATTTTTTCAGCCATTGCACGGACTTCCTTAGCCCTTGTAACAGTTGTTTCAACTTTGCCGTTTTCAAACAGATATGTTACCAAGCCTCTGAGCATAGCTCTGCGGTGATCGGTAGTTCTGCCGAGTTTTCTTGTACCGGGCATTTAATATCACTCCTTTTATTCGTCGTCGTGGTGAAGAGTGAAGCCAAGTGATTCAAGCTTTGCAACAACCTCATCAAGAGATTTTCTGCCAAGATTTCTCACTTTCATCATATCTTCTTCAGTTTTGCTTATCAAGTCTTCAACCGTGTTGATACCGGCTCTCTTCAAGCAGTTAAATGAACGAACAGAAAGGTCAAGTTCTTCAATCGTCATTTCGAGAGTCTTAACATTGCTATCCTCTTTCTTATCGATAAGGATAGGACCTGTTGCAGCCTCATCCGAAAGACCGATAAAGAGCTCAAGGTGCTCGTTAAGAATTTTTGCGCCAAACGAAACAGCTTCCTTAGCGGAAATTGAACCGTCTGTCCATGCTTCAAGAGTGAGCTTGTCAAAGTCAGTAATCTGACCGACACGAGTATTTTCAACCGTGTAGTTTACTTTCAACACAGGTGTATAAATTGAGTCGATTGCAATTACACCGATAACAGGCTTCATCATCTGCTTATTTCTGTCAGCAGATACATATCCTCTGCCCTTGTCAGCGGTCATCTCCATAACGAGAGATGCGCCGTCTGAAAGAGTAGCGATATGGTGATCGGGGTTAAGGATTTCAACATCCGAATCAGCTTTAATGTCGCCTGCTGTAACCTCACATTTTCCGCTTGCGTCGATATAAAGAGTCTTGGGACTCATCATGCATTTTAAGGATTACGCCTTTAAGATTAAGAACGATTTCAGTAACGTCCTCCTTAACGCCCTCAACAGTTGAGAACTCATGGAGAACGCCGTCAATCTTAACCGAGGTAATCGCATAACCGGGAAGTGAAGAAAGCAATACACGACGAAGGCTGTTACCGATCGTTGTGCCGTAGCCTCTTTCCAACGGTTCCATTACGAACTTGCCGTAGGTACCGTCTTCGGTCAAATCGAGTGCTTCAATGCTGGGCTTATCAATTCCTATCATTCAAAAGCCTCCTATATGGTCGGAAAAACCGAACCGAATAATAAATATTTTGTCTAACAGTAAACTCTATTATTTAGAATAGAGCTCGACGATAAGGTGTTCCTCAACCGGAACTTCAATCTGCTCTCTGGTCGGAAGAGCTGCTACCTTACCCTCGAAAGCGTCTGCGTTCTTCACGAGCACTCGGAACGGGACGAGCTGCATTTGCTTCGAGAACTGCCTTAATTTTTTCACTGTCACGGCTCTTTTCCTTGATAGAAATTACGTCGCCTGCTTTAAGAAGATATGACGGAATGTCAACCTTCTTGCCGTTTACTTCGTAATGTCCGTGATTTACCAACTGTCTTGCTTCGGCTCTTGATGAAGCCCAACCGAGAAGATAAATTGCATTATCAAGTCTGCTCTCGCAGATTCTCAAAAGGTTTTCACCAGCCTGTCCCTGACGGCGCTCAGCCATAAGGAAATATTTGTGGAACTGTCCTTCCTGAATACCGTAGTAACGCTTAGCTGTCTGCTTTGCACGAAGCTGCAAACCGTATTCAGAATTCTTTTTGCGGCTCTGTCCATGCTGTCCGGGAGCATAGCTGCGACGCTCAAGTGAGCACTTGCCTGTATAGCAACGATCGCCCTTGAGGAAAAGCTTCTTGCCCTCACGACGGCACAATTTACAAACCGCACCGGTATATCTAGCCATAAATTACACCTCCGTTATACTCTTCTTCTCTTGGGCGGGCGGCAACCGTTGTGCGGAATGGGAGTAACGTCTTTAATCATTGTTACTTCAAGTCCTGCGGTCTGCAAAGCACGAATAGCTGCTTCACGTCCTGAACCGGTCCCTTGACATAAACTTCAATAGTCTTCATACCGTGGTCAACTGCAATCTTTGCTGCTGTTTCTGCTGCTGTCTGAGCTGCGAAGGGAGTAGATTTCTTAGAACCTCTGAAGCCCATTTCGCCTGCCGATGCCCAAGAAACTGCGTTGCCCTGTACATCTGTAATGGTAACTATTGTGTTATTGAAGGTGGATTGAATATGAGCTGCACCTTTTTCAATGTTCTTCTTTTCACGGCGTTTACGGGAAGCGCCCTTTTTAGCTGTTGCTTTGGTAGCCATTTACAAATCCCTCCTCTTACTTCTTCTTGTTTGCGATTGTCTTCTTCGGACCCTTACGTGTACGAGCATTGTTCTTAGAAGTCTGTCCTCTTACGGGGAGACCCTTACGATGACGAACACCACGGTAGCAACCGATTTCTACCAATCTCTTAATGTCGAAAGCTGTGTCACGGCGAAGATCACCTTCAACCTTAACATTGTGTTCAATGTATTCACGCAACTTTGCTACATCTTCTTCAGTTAAATCCTTGACTCTTGTGTCAGGATTAACACCTGTTGCGGCAATAATGTCGCTTGCAGTTTTTCTGCCGATACCGTAGATGTATGTGAGTCCGATTTCGACTCTCTTATCTCTCGGTAAATCAACACCTGAAATACGTGCCATAGAGTTGTACCTCCGTTTTAATCTGTGGGCAAAAGCCCTTACTTTGTCTTTGGATAAGCACAATATCGTTGTTTAGATCTTTAACAACGATACAGCCGAAGCCTTAATTAGCCCTGACGCTGTTTGTGCTTGGGGTTTTCACAGATAACCATGACTTTACCCTTGCGCTTGATAACCTTGCACTTATCACATATTTTTTTGACAGAAGGTCTGACTTTCATTTGAATACCTCCTAATAAAAGTAGTTTCTTTTCTTACTTTGATCGCCAAGTAATACGGCCTCTGGTCAAGTCGTATGGCGACATTTCAACCGTAACCTTATCTCCGGGGAGAATTCTGATAAAGTTCATTCTCAATTTACCCGAAATATGAGCCGTAATTTGATGTCCGTTTTCAAGCTCTACCTGAAACACTGCGTTCGGTAATGCTTCAACGACTGTACCTTCAATTTCAATCATATCCTGTTTTGACATATTCAAGCCTCCGAAATTTGCTTTAACGCTTTTCTTATTGACTTATCTGAAGCGGTCTGCTCCTCAGACAGTTTCTTGTCTAAAGGTCTGATGTGCTTTGGATTTTTTGCTTTCGGTTTGTTCAACTTTCTGCATTTTCCGTCACACACCCATACCCTGTTTTCGCCCGTTTCGACAACGCACATAAGAACGCCTTTATCTCGTCCCATGAGCGAAACTGCAACCGATCCTTTAACAAGTTCCATAACTTCACCTTTAATCAAGCTTAGTCAGTATCTTGGGTCCGTTTTTTGTAATCGCTATTGTGTGCTCAAAATGAGCTGCAAGCTTACCGTCTTTGGTCTTTACCGTCCAGCCGTCGGGTAACTGCTTAATTGCTTTATCGCCCTGAGTAATCATAGGCTCTATCGCAATTACCATTCCCGGCAACAGGCGAGCCCCCCTTCCGGGAGTTCCGAAATTCGGTACGCTGGGGTCTTCATGGAGCTTTGCTCCGACGCCGTGTCCGGTATACTCTCGCACGACACCGTAGCCGTTTTCCTCACAGTATTTTTGTATTGCCGAGCCAATATCGCCGAGTCTGTTGCCTACGATTGCCTGTTCAATGCCTAAATAAAGCTTTTCTCAGTTACATCGCACAGCCGCTTTGCGCTTTCCGATATCTTACCGGCCGCAAATGTGGCAGCATTATCGCCGTTATATCCGTCAATTTTAGCTCCTAAGTCAATACTGACTATGTCGCCCTCTTTTATGACGGTTTTTTTGCTCGGAATACCGTGAATGACCTCATCATTTATGGAAATGCATGCAGTGGCAGGGAAACCATACAAATGCAAGAAGTTCGGCTCAGCGCCCTGCTTCTTATATAGTCATATGCGATTTTGTCAATTTCCCATGTTGTTACACCGGGCTTGACAGCCTCGCCTGCCACTTGTAATGCCTCCGCAGAAATTATACACGCTTTGTGGATAAGCTCTAATTCTCTTGCGGTTTTTAGCACTATCATGCTTAATCCTCCAATGCTTTGAAGGTAAGAGCAGTAGTATCGGCTACCTCTTCCTGACCTTCAACTACTCGAAGAATACCCTTCTTCTCATAGTAATCCTTCAACGGCTCTGTCTGCTGATGATATGTGTTCAATCTGTCAAGAACCGTCTCAGGCATATCGTCTTTACGCTGAACTAAATTATCTCCGCACGCATCACACACGCCGTCAACCTGAGCTTCTTATACTGAGTGTGATATGTTGCGCCGCACTTCAAGCATACGCGTCTGCCCGAAAGCCTTGCAGCAATTTTCTCATCGGGAACCTCAATGTCGATAACTCTGTCAATTCTGACATTCATATTATCGAGCGCTTCTGCCTGCGGAATTGTTCTCGGAAATCCGTCAAGAATAAAACCGTTTTTACAGTCGTCTTCTTTAAGTCTTTCGTTGATGATGCCGATAACTACCTCGTCGGGAACGAGAGCGCCGGCATCGATAAAGGATTTTGCCTTGAGTCCCATTTCAGTTCCGTTTGCCATAGCCTCACGCAAAATATTGCCTGTTGAGATAGCCGGAATTGAAAGTTTTCACAAATCTTTTCAGCCTGTGTACCTTTTCCTGCTCCGGGAGCACCTAAAAGTATAAGATTCATAACAAACTCCTTTTCTTTAATCAAGGAATCCCTTGTAATGACGCATCATCATCTGGCTTTCAAGCTGCTTAACTGTTTCAAGAGCAACACCGACCAAGATGATTACCGAAGTACCGCCGAGTGAAAGGCTTACCTGATGCTTGAACGCACCCGTAATCTGTGAGAAGAGTATCGGGTAAAGAGCAACAACAGAGAGAAGCAAAGCTCCTACAAGTGTAAGTCTTGACAATACCTTAGTGATGTAATCCGAAGTGGGCTTGCCGGGACGAATACCGGGGATAGCACCGCTGTTTTTACGGATATTGTTAGCCATTTCGATAGGATTGTACTGGATTGCCGCATAGAAATATGCGAAGAATATAATCAATACAAAGTACATAATTCCATATGCCCAATGTGTCGATTCAAAAATCTTGAAGAAGCCTGCCCAGAAGCCGCCCTCTTTAACCTTGACAAACATCTGAATTGTGGGGGGCAATGAGAGAATTGAAGAAGCGAAGATGATCGGAAGAACACCGCACATATTAACCTTGATAGGCATATGAGTATTCTGACCGCCGTACATCTTGCGTCCTACGACTCTTTTTGCATACTGAACGGGAATTCTTCTCTCGGCGTTGTCCATCCAAACGATGAACGCAACCATAAGAATAAGTGAAATTGCTGCTATCGGAACGATTGCGAAATATGCGCCGCCCTTATCCAAATAGGTGTAAAGGCCGTAAATCGTAGTGGGCATTCTCGAAACGATACCTGCGAAAAGTATAATTGAAATACCGTTGCCGATACCCTTTTCGTTAATCTGCTCACCGAGCCACATAATGAATGTCGAACCTGCCGTATAGCAGAGGATGATTGCGAGAGCCTGGAACACTGCCCAGAAGCCTGTGTACTTCGCACCGTTAGCGTCTGTCGCAAGATAGTCACGTGAACGGATGTAGAAGAAGTAAGCTGTACTCTGCATAAGTGCAAGGGCAACCGAAGTATAACGGGTGATTGAAGAAAGCTTCTTTCTACCCTCTTCGCCTTCCTTTGCGAGCTTCTCAAGTGCGGGAATTGCAACTGTAAGAAGCTGAATGATGATTGATGCGTTGATGTACGGTGTAATCGACATTGCGAAAAGTGTACCGTAGTTAAATGCGTCACCTGTCATCATGCTGAGGTATGTCATAAAGTTATTTGCGTTGACGTCTGTAATAAGTCCGCCGCTGATTTCAACAAACGGAACCGGAATAGCTGCGCCAATTCTGAACACAAGAATGATGAATGCCGTATAAAGAATCTTTTTACGAAGATCTGCGACCTTCCATGCATTGATAAGTGTTTGAATCACTTCAGATCACCTCAGCCTTTCCGCCGGCTGCTTCGATCTTCTGCTTTGCCGAGTCGGAATAAGCATTAACCTTAACAGTAAGCTTTTTGCTGATTTCACCGTTTCCAAGTACCTTTACTCCGTCAAGAGCCTTTTTAATAAGGCCTGCATTGATGAGTGCTTCAATATCAACTGTTGCGCCGTCTTCAAATGTCTTGTCGAGAGCGGATACGTTTACTGTTGCGATTTCCTTAGCGAAAATGTTGTTAAATCCACGCTTGGGAATTCTTCTCTGCAAGGGCATCTGTCCACCTTCGAAACCGGGACGCATACCTCTGCCTGCACGGGCTTTCTGACCCTTGTGTCCTTTACCGGCGGTTTTACCTGACCTGATGCGGGACCACGACCGATACGCTTAACGCTCTTCTTTGAGCCTTCAGCCGCTGAGAGTTCGTGCAATTTCATACTTCGCACCTCCTTAGCCTTCTGTTACGTCGATAAGATGAGAAATCTTCTTAATCTTACCCTGTGTCTGAGGATTATCGGGCTGAACTGCCTTGTCCCCAATTTTTCTGAGACCGAGTGCATGTGCTGTGGCAATCTGGTCTTTCTTAGAACCGATAAGGCTCTTTTTAAGAGTTACTGTTAAATTAGCCATTTTCACACACTCCTTATCTTAATATTTCGCTTACAGACTTACCACGAGTAGCCGCAACCTCATCTGCGTTACGAAGCTGTGAAAGTCCGTTGATTGTAGCTCTAACTACGTTGCAGGGATTGTTTGAACGAAGAGCCTTAGAACGAATATCCTTAATGCCGACTGTCTCAACAACCGCACGAACGGGACCGCCTGCGATAACGCCGGTACCGGGTGCTGCGGGCTTCATAAGAACAACGCCTGCGCCGAACTTACCGATAACCTCGTGAGGAATTGTTGTGCCCTTAAGTGAAACTTTGATAAGGTTTTTCTTTGCGTCTTCGATACCCTTACGGATAGCGTCCGGAACTTCTCCTGACTTACCGATACCGAAACCTACTGTTCCGTTACCGTCGCCAACAACTACTAATGCGGAGAACTTAAAGATACGGCCGCCCTTAACAGTTTTGGAAACACGGTTAATTGTAATAACTTTTTCCTGTAATTCCATTGCCGAAGCATCAATTTTGTTTGCCATTTTTCTGTTCTCCTTTCTTAGAAGTTAAGTCCGCCCTCACGAGCGCCTTCAGCGAGTTCCTGAACTCTGCCGTGATATACATAACCGCCTCTGTCGAATACAACATCTTTGATGTTCTTCTCGAGAGCTCTTTCTGCTAATTTCTTGCCAACTGCACGAGCAGCTTCCTTGTTTCCGCCGTACTCCTTGAACTCCTTCTCAACTGTTGACGCAGAAGCAAGCGTTGTGCCTGTTGTATCGTCAATCAACTGAGCATAGATGTTCTGAAGAGAGCGGAAAACATCAAGGCGGGGGCACTCAGCTGTGCCGGAAACCTTAGAGCGAACTCTTGTGTGGCGTTTAAGTCTTGCCTTATTGCTATCAGGCCTACTAACCATTTAAATACACTCCTTTTATTATTTTCCGCCTTTACCGGCTTTACCTTCTTTACGGCGAACGTGCTCGTCAACATACTTAATACCTTTACCTTTGTAGGGCTCGGGCGGACGCTTTTCACGTACTTCTGCTGCGAACTGTCCAACCATCTGCTTGTCGGGACCGGAAATAACGATTTTATTGGGATTGGGAACTTCTATTGAAATTCCGTCGATTTCGGGCATGATTACCTGATGTGAGAAGCCGATGTTGAGAACAAGATCCTTGCCCTGCTTAGCTGCACGGTAACCTACACCGTTAACCTCAAGCTCCTTGGAATAACCCTCTGTAACACCAATGATCATATTGTGAATAAGTGTACGGGTCAAGCCGTGAAGAGACTTGTTAAGATTTGACTCGTCGGGACGAGTAACTTTGATTTCACCGTTGTCCATAGCAACGCTCATGTTGCTGTGTACTGTTCTGGTAAGAGTACCCTTGGGGCCCTTAACGGTAACAGTACTGCCGTCGATTTTAACATCAACGCCTGCAGGAACAGCGATGGGCTGTCTGCCGATTCTTGACATACTGTAACCTCCTTACCAAACGAATGCAAGAACTTCGCCGCCAACGTTAGCTTTGCGTGCGTCCTTGTCTGTCATAACGCCCTTTGATGTAGAAAGAATTGCGATACCGAGGCCTTTGATAACCTTAGGCATATTTTCGCAATCTGTGTATATACGCAGACCGGGCTTTGAAACTCTGCGTAAACCGGTGATTACCGAAGACTTGTTGGGGCCGTACTTGAGCTCAATCTCAATGATGCCCTGCTTGCCGTCTTCTTCAACCTTAAATCCTTTGATATATCCTTCATCAACAAGAATCTGAGCAATTGCCTTTTTCATGTTTGATGCAGGAACCTTAACGGTATCGTGCTTTGCTGAATTCGCATTACGAATTCTTGTAAGCATATCGCCGATTGAATCGGATATTTGCATACTTTTGCCTCCTTTGCAATTGCTCTTGATTACCAGCTTGCTTTCTTAACGCCGGGGATCTGTCCCGCATGTGCCAACTTTCTGAAACAAATACGGCAAACACCGTATTTACGGAGATAAGCGTGCGGCCTACCGCAGATCTTACATCTGTTGTGTTCTCTTGTTGAGTATTTAGCAGTTTTTGCTGCCTTAACCTTCATTGATTTCTTAGCCACTTGTTATCCCTCCTTATTTCTCGAACGGAGCGCCCATAAGAGTCAAGAGCTCACGAGCCTCTTCGTCTGTGTTAGCAGTTGTAACGAAGCAAATGTCCATGCCACGTACTGCGTCGATTTTATCGTACTCGATTTCAGGGAAAATCAACTGCTCTTTAACGCCCATAGCATAGTTGCCTCTGCCGTCAAATGAGTTGGGGTTGATACCTCTGAAGTCTCTTACTCTCGGAAGTGCGAGATTGAAGAATCTGTCTAAGAATTCATACATTCTGTCGCCTCTGAGCGTTACCTTAACACCGATTGTCATACCTTCACGAAGTTTGAAGTTTGCGACTGACTTTTTTGCCTTACATTCAACAGGCTTCTGACCTGTGATGATTGAAAGGTCGTTGACGATAGAGCTTACAACCTTTGAGTTGTCCTTAGCTTCGCCGCAGCCTACGTTAATGATAATCTTGTCAAGTTTCGGGATCTGCATAACGCTCTTGTAGCCGAACTTTTTCTGAAGTGCAGGAGCAACTTCATTTTTGTACATTTCTTTAAGTCTTGCTGCCATGTGTTATGTCCCTCCCTTATTCAAACTGAGCGTTGCACTTCTTGCAAACTCTCATCTTTTTATTGTCTTTGCCGATTGCGTGGCCTACTCTTGTAGCCTCACCGCACTTCGGGCAAACAAGCTGAACCTTATCAGCGTACAAAGCGCTTTCAGCCTTGATAAGTCCGCCGGGCTCACCCATCTGACGGGGCTTAACATGCTTTGTTACCATGTTTACACCCTCAACGATAACCTTACCTTCAGAAGGGCTGACCTGCATAACCTTGCCTTTTTTGCCACGGTTTTTGCCGTTGATTACTACAACGGTATCACCTGTTTTAACATGAACTTTATTCATTATCAGGCACCTCCTTAAAGTACTTCGGGAGCGAGCGAAAGGATTTTCATGTAATCCTTATCACGAAGCTCTCTTGCTACCGGTCCAAAGATACGAGTACCTCTGGGGGTCTTATCATCTTTAATCAAAACTGCTGCGTTTTCGTCGAAACGGATATAAGTACCGTCGTCTCTGCGAACACCGCTGCATGATCTTACGACTACTGCTTTAACTACATCGCCTTTTTTAACAACGCCGCCGGGTGCTGCTTTTTTGACAGATGCAACTATAACATCGCCTATATTAGCATACCTTCTGCCTGAACCACCGAGTACACGAATGCACATAATTTCTTTCGCACCGGTGTTATCGGCAACTTTGAGGTAAGTCTGTTGTTGTACCACAGTAATTTCCTCCTTAGAAAATTATTTCGCTTTCTCGATGATTTCTACAACACGCCATCTCTTATCTTTTGAGAGAGGACGGGGTTTCCATAACAAGAACCTTGTCGCCTACGCCACACTGGTTGTTCTCGTCATGAGCCTTGATTTTAACTGTACGGTTGACGATCTTCTTGTAAAGCGGATGCTGAACTCTGTCTTTAATTGAAATAACTACAGTCTTGTCCATCTTATCGCTTGTTACGATACCAACCTGAGTTTTTCTGAGATTTCTTTCACTCATTACGATTGTCCTCCCTTTCCTTAGCCTTCGTTGCCGTGCAATTCGATATCACGGATTACTGTTTTTACTCTTGCGATATCCTTCTTAACGGCACTGATACGCATTGGATTATCGAGTTGGTTGATGGCCTGCTGGAAGCGTAACTTGAAAAGCTCGTCCTTCAACTCCAAGAGTTTAGCATCCAACTCTGAGGGGGAGAGTTTCTTGATTTCATTTGCTTTCATTATTGCTCACCATCCTCTTCTTGTTCTGCCTTGGTAACAAACTTGCACTTAACGGGAAGCTTGTTAGCTGCAAGACGCATAGCCTCACGGGCTGTCTCTTCCGGAACACCTGCAATCTCGAACATTACTCTGCCGGGTTTAACAACTGCAACCCAGTATTCGGGTGAGCCTTTACCTGAACCCATTCGGGTTTCAGCGGGCTTCTCTGTGATGGCTTATCCGGGAAGATTTTTATCCAAACCTGACCGCCACGCTTAATATATCTTGTCATAGCGATACGGGCAGCTTCGATCTGATTTGCTGTAATCCAAGCAGGCTCAAGAGACACAAGACCGAAGTCACCGTAGTTGACTTATTACCTCTTGTAGCGGTACCTGTCAAACGGCCTCTCTGAACTCTGCGGTATTTAACTCTCTTAGGTAACAACATTATTTTGTGCCTCCTTCCTTGCGAGGCTTGCGGCTGTCGTGAAGAACTTCGCCGTTGTAGATCCAAACCTTAACACCGATACGACCGTAGGTTGTCTTTGCCTCAGCAAAGCCATAGTCGATGTCAGCACGGATGGTCTGAAGCGGGATAGTACCCTCATGATAGCTCTCGGTACGTGCGATTTCCGCACCGCCGATACGACCGCTAACCTGTGTCTTAATACCTTTAGCACCGAGCTTCATTGTTCTGCCGATTGACTGCTTAAGAGCACGTCTGAAGGAAATTCTTCTTTCGAGCTGAGAAGCGATGTTCTCTGCAACGAGCTGAGCATTGAGGTCGGGCTGCTTGATTTCAATAATGTTTACGAAAACCTCTTTGTCGCCGCCGAGCATTTTCTTGCAGGTAGCTTTGAGCTTTTCGATTTCTGCGCCGCCCTTACCGATAACCATACCGGGCTTAGCGCAATGAATGTTGACACGAACTCTCTTCGCGTCTCTTTCGATTTCTACCTTCGGCACACCTGCAGGAGCAAGTGACTCAAGGAGATACTTACGGAGCTTTGTGTCCGATACAAGAGTATCGCCGAAATCTTTTTTGTCGGAGTACCAACGTGACTCCCAATCCTTAATAACACCGATACGAAGTCCGGTAGGATTTATTTTCTGACCCATTGTATTACCTCCTCCTCACTTATTCTGCTTCTTTAAGCACAAGATAAATGTGCGAAGTCTTTTTGTTGATTCTGAATGCACGGCCCTGTGCTCTCGGTCTGATTCTCTTGAGAGTGGGACCCTGGTCAACATGGCAAGACGCAATGTAGAGTCTTGATGTGTCCATGTCTTTGTTTTCTGCATTTGCCATTGCTGATTTCAAAAGCTTTTCAAGCGGTTCACACGCAGCCTTGGGTGTGTACTTGAGAATAGCTAATGCTTCATCGCAAGGCTTGTTTCTGATTAAGTCAAGTACGATCTGAACCTTACGGGGCGCAATGCGTACGTTTGTTACCTTTGCCGTTGCTTCCATTAGTTAATACACTCCTTTCGACTGATTATTTACCGTTATTTGAAGTCTTTGAACCGGCATGACCCTTAAAGGTTCTTGTCGGCGCAAATTCGCCAAGCTTGTGACCTACCATATCTTCGGTAACATATACCGGAACATGCTTTCTGCCGTCGTGGACAGCAAATGTATGTCCGACAAAGTCCGGGAATATAGTAGAGCTGCGGCTCCATGTCTTGAGAACGATTTTCTCGCCGTTCTTGTTCATTTCCTGAACCTTTTTGAACAACTTAGCATCCACAAAAGGTCCTTTTTTTGTACTTCTGCTCATAATCTACACTCCCTTCTCTTATTTACCGTTGCGGCGTTTAACAATCATCTTGTTAGAAGCTTTTTCTTATTTCTTGTCTTATAGCCAAGAGCAGGTTTACCCCAAGGTGTGCAGGGACCGGGACGACCGATCGGAGCTTTACCTTCACCACCGCCGTGCGGGTGGTCATTCGGGTTCATGACAGAACCACGAACTGTGGGTCTGATACCTAAGTGACGTGTGCGTCCTGCCTTACCGAGCTTAACATTTTCATGGTCAGCATTACCTACTGTACCGATTGTAGCTTTGCACTCAGCGGAAACGTTACGAAGCTCGCCTGAAGGGAGACGAAGAAGTGCAAATCCGTTTTCCTTAGCCATAAGCTGTGCCGAGTTGCCGGCTGCTCTTGCCAACTGACCGCCTCTGCCGGGATAGAGCTCAACGTTGTGAACAACAGTACCGGTGGGGATGTCCTTGAGTTTAAGTGCGTTACCGACTTTGATGTCTGCGCTTGCACCTCTTCTACCTTGTTGCCTACTTAAGACCGACAGGAGCAAGGATGTATCTCTTTTCGCCATCCTCATATTCAACGAGTGCGATGTGAGATGAACGGTTGGGATCGTATTCAATCGTAAGAACGGTTGCTACGCTCTCTTTATCTCTCTTGAAGTCGATAATTCTGTATTTTCTTCTGTTTCCGCCGCCCTTATGACGAACGGTAATTCTTCCGTAGCTGTTACGGCCTGCATTCTTCTTAAGAGGAGCAAGGAGACTTCTCTCGGGAGCGACCTTTGAAAGCTCGGAGTAATCCGTAACCGACATATTACGTCTTGAGTTGATAGTCGGCTTATAGACTTAATAGACATTTTTTCACTCTCCTTAATAACGGCTTAGCGGAGCTGTCTTGACTCCATACATTACCGTTGAGTTATTACATCATTCCGTCAAAGAATTCGATAGTCTTGCTGTCTTCTGTAAGAGTAACAACAGCCTTTTTCCAAGACTCTGTGTAACCCTCGAAGCGACCGTATCTTCTCAAATGACCTTTGCAATTCATTGTGTTGACTTTAGCGACCTTAACGCCGAAAAGTTTTTCAACAGCTTCTTTAATTTCGGGTTTTGTAGCATCTTTAGCAACCTTGAAGGAATACTTCTTCTCGGCAGTGCCCATCATGCTTTCCTCTGTAATTACCGGACGGAGGATAATATCCTGAGCAAATTTCATTATGCATATACCTCCTCAATCTTTGAAACCGCATCCTTAACAACAACGATTGTGTTGCAATTAAGAATATCGTAAACGTTAAGTGTGTTTACAAGAGAAACCTTTGCACCTGCAATGTTGCGAGCGCTTCTGTAAACTACATCGTCTTTCTCGGGGAGAACGATAAGAGTTTTCTTGCCGGCATTGATAGCCGAAAGAACTCCTGCCATTTCCTTTGTCTTGATTGCGTCCATAGCGAGTGAATCAACAACGATCATCTCGTTCTCGGCAACCTTGCTTGAAAGAGCAGACTTCATAGCGAGTCTCTTAACCTTCTTATTTACATCGATACCGTATTCACGGGGCTTCGGTCCGAGTGCGATACCGCCGTGAGTCCACTGCGGAGATCTTGTCGAACCCTGTCTTGCACGACCTGTTCCCTTCTGTCTCCACGGCTTTTTACCGCCGCCCGAAACTTCGGAACGAGTAAGTGTTGACTGAGTGCCCTGACGCTGCGCTGCAAGGTAGCTTACTACCATGAGGTGCATAGCCGACATGTTCGGTTCGATTGCGAAGATACCGTCGTTAAGCTCGATATCAGAAACTTCTTACCTGCTTTATCCAATACTGCTAATTTAGCCATTCTTCAACACTCCTTTCTTACTTACTCTTAACTGTGTCTGCGAGAATAACAATTCCGCCTTGGGCCGGGGATGGCACCCTTAACAGCGATGAGATTGTTTTCAACATCAACCTTTACTACGTCAAGGTTCTGGATTGTAACTCTTTCAGCGCCGAGGTGACCTGCGAGCTTCTTTCCCTTGTAAACTCTTGACGGATCCGAACAAGCACCCAATGAACCTGCGTGTCTTGCTACGGGACCTGTACCGTGTGATTCCTTAAGTCTCGAGAAGTTCCATCTCTTGATCGCGCCTGCGGTACCTTTACCCTTGCTTGTACCTACAACGTCAACTCTGTCGCCTGCTGCGAAAACGTCTGCTTTGAGAACATCGCCTACGTTAAGAGCATCTGTGTCTTCGAGTCTGAACTCTCTGAGTACCTTCTTCGGTGCAACGTTTGCCTTCTTGAAGTGACCTGCCTCAGGCTTGTTTACTCTTGTGATTTTAACATCACCGTAACCTACCTGAACTGCAGCGTAACCGTCGTTTTCAACGGTCTTCTTCTGAACGACTGTGCACGGACCTGCTTCAACAACCGTAACGGGAATTACTTTACCGTTTTCGTCGAAAAGCTGAGTCATACCGATCTTTTTACCAATAAGACCTTTTTTCATTTTTATTTCCTCCTTTGGTTATTGGTTGGCTCTCGCAACTTGACCTGTAAGCGTAAAGCGAAATTATTTAATTTCAACTTCAACGCCTGCGGGAAGCTCAAGACTTGTAAGAGCCTCAACAGTTTTGTTTGAGGGTCTTAAAATGTCGATAAGCCTTTTGTGCGTTCTCTGCTCAAACTGTTCACGGCTGTCCTTGTACTTATGAACTGCACGAAGGATAGTAACAACTTCCTTCTCAGTGGGAAGCGGAACAGGACCTGAAACCTGAGCGCCTGTGCGCTTTGCTGTTTCAACGATCTTCTCTGCTGCCTTGTCAACAACGTTGTGATCGTAGCCTTTAAGTCTGATTCTGATTTTCTTGCCTTTTGCTGCTGCCATTGGTTTTTCCTCCTTGAAAAATTAGGGCAACGCTTTTTAACAACCTTGCCGGGTGTTCCCACCCTCCGCAATATAAAAATCCGAAGATTTTCGGACGTTAAAAAGCACACAGTTTTTTCCTTGTTTCACGCAGTTGGGGTACGCTACATAAAGAAAAACATATAATTTCGCCCGGTTTATAATCGGACATACTCCGTGATAATTCCCTGCATCAAGTGCAGCCACCTATCACATCATCGCATATCATAACGCCGGTAAATGGGCATAATTCGCCTATTCCACAGCGTGCTTGAGTATTTTATCACATATCTTTGGCAAATGCAACAACTTTTTACAAAAAAGTTCGTGAAAAAAGCCGAAAATTTTTAATAATAGTAACCGGGTGTTCCGTCACCACTACATTTAGTGTTTTCCCCTGTTTTTTCTCAAAAAAGCAAGCCGCCGAGAGCCTGTTTTGACCCTCGCAGACGCCTTTTTGCTATATATAATATAATGGTATAGAAAAAATCAGAAATATTCGACCTCTTTTTCGGGGAAAGCTTCGTCCTTTAGAACTCTTAACGGCGCATCCTCCAAAAGATATTTTAGCATATCCTCGGTTATGCTCTCGGGGAAATATTCTATCTTGTCAAGTATTCTGTTGCTCCTTCTTTTGTGGGAATGTGCGTCGGTTGCGATAAAATCGGCAAGCCTTTAGAATAAGGTCCTCCGTAAAACTTCGCATATTTTCGCCGCCTGCTCCGGCAAGTGAAGAAGCGTTGACCTGAAATTTACAGCCCATATCCACCAGTCTGTTGACAACCTCGGGGTTTTCGGCAAACGAAATATACCTCTCCGGATGTGCAATTATCGGAATATATCCTCTTGCGCAAAAGCTCCTCGGCGTAAAGGACGGCTTTTTCGGTATCAAACGGGTTGAGCGTATATTCGCAAAGCATATACCTGCTTTTGTTAAGAGTGAGCTCGTCGAGATTATCCGCCGTGAACACCCTGCCGTCAAGGAAAACCTCCGCACCGTAAGCCACCGCAGGCTTATGGTCAAAGCTTTCAAGCAGCTCCTCGAAGCTTTGCATTGCCTCGTACCGATTAAACAAAAAGTCCTCTATCTTGTCAAAATTCAAAAAATGCGGCGTGGCGATTATCGCATCGATTTTGTTGAGCCTTGCCGTATTTATCATCTCGGCAGACTCCGTTATATCCCTTGCGCCGTCATCTATACCGGGTAAAATATGACAATGAATATCAATCATAGCTATCTCTCCGTCAGCTGTTTTTCAGCTCTTCCTCTTCTTCTGCGGCAACCTCTGCCTTAACCTCCTCAACCGTAACAGGCTTCTTCCTGAATATGTGAATAATGCCGTCGTCGTTGAGCACCTTCAGTACCATAATGCTTATCGGTAAAAGGAAAAGTCCGATAAAGCCGAACAGTCTTGTTCCTATATACATTGCGGTAATTGTAACATAAGCAGGAAGTCCGAGCTGAGAAGCAACAAGCTTCGGCTCGATTATCTGCCTTATTACCGTGATTATCGCATAGACTACCAATATACCAATGCCGAAGCCGATATCGCCCGTAAGAAGCGACCACACACCCCACGGCACCAATATTGTACCTGTTCCGAGCACGGGAAGAACGTCAACTATTGCGGTTATAAGCGAAATTGCGAAAATATATCCGCCCGTGTATATGCCGATAAGCTTGAGGAACGATAAGCCTATCATCATCTCAAAAAAACGTTACAAGAATAATTATGCAATATGCCCTGCCCATTTTACCAAGCGTTGTAGAAAAGTATATTTTTTGTTCTGACGATTTTTGCGGAATTTTTTTCTCCCGCAAGCTTGAGGATTAAGCTCTTGAGCGATGCGTAATCGGCTGTCATAAAGCAACCCGACACTATTGCTACAACAATTCCGACCGCAACAACGGGTATTTGCTTTGCTGTACCCCAAACCGCACCGATCGGAGAAGCAAGCCACGAAAAATCAAAGCTTCCCGTCTTTTCAACAGCCGAAGACGGTGCGTCGGGAGCAGGAATTCCCGAGCCGAAAATGTTTGTGAGAATATCCTGCGCATACGCCGACAGGCTTGTTCTCAGACTGTCGGGCAATATCGTAAGCTTCGTTTCGATCCAAGTGCAGACCTGCTCTATAAACAAAGCGGTGTTCTCAAGCTTCAGCATTAAATAGCCGAAAAACGATTTCATCTCGGAGAACAGCTTCATAAGTGCGACCGCAAAAATCGAACCGAGCACCACGAAACAGAATATAACAAGCAGCGCAGAAAAAATCCCACGTCCGCCCTTTGCTTTTTTTGTAAGATAATCGACAGGCTTTTGAAGCACGGCAGCCACAAAGAGCGCAGTCAAAAGCGGAAGGCAAATTCCGAAAGCGTAATTTGAAAAACAGAAAAAACAATCCTATAAGAACGGCGAAATACATCACATTGATTAAAAAGCTTCGCCTTTTTTCCGTAACGTTCATTTTGAACCTCCTTATAAATGCTTTATTATTATACATTTTATACTATTTTTTGAAATCTTACAATGCAAATATTTATCTTTTTATAGAAAATTTAATTTTTTATTCTCTTTTTTCTTTATTATTGCGTTAAAATGTGATAAACTTTTATGTGAATAAATATATCATAATATAGGATGTGAGAAAATGTATATAGCAGTTATGGGTTACGGTACCGTTGGCTCCGGCGTTGTAGAAGTATTTCTCAAGAACCATGACAGCATTATTAAAAAATGCGGTCAGTCACAGCTTGACTTGAAATACATTCTTGACCTTCGTGATTTCCCGAACGACCCCAATAAAGACAAGTTCACAAAGGACTTTAACGATATTCTTAACGACGACGAGGTTAAAATCGTTGTTGAAACCATGGGCGGACTTCATCCTGCTTTGAATTTGTT
>ENA-OQEB01000106-OQEB01000106.1-human-gut-metagenome-genome-assembly--contig:-NODE-106-length-32606-cov-2.642600_pt1 | contig 32606 bp, 32 predicted proteins | sample MGYA00242787_ERZ504619 | MGnify/ENA primary metagenome ERZ504619 (study PRJEB26092, sample SAMD00036317) | human gut metagenome | host: Homo sapiens | study: EMG produced TPA metagenomics assembly of... | reverse complement strand
ATCGGGTCATTATAAATCAGATAGTCAAGCTCTGACCGTTGATACATATTGTCGGCAACCTCGTTCTCCACTGCAATGGTATCAATCGCAATCATGCTGCTATCGGCGAATTTCAGTTCTACACAGCAGTTATCCATATTGTAGGCACAAGATATTAAGGTTTTCATGGTATGTCCTCCATAATTCGTAATATAAAGCGAAAATCCCGTCTGACTTCCTGTTAGAAATCAGACGGGATTTGTCCGTATGCACCCCGGAAACCGTCAGCTAACAGTTGATAAGTAAATTAGTTCCTTATCACTGTTAAGCCAAGGGCTTCCGGCGTTTTTTTATTTTTGCGAAGAAACAGCAAAACAAAAAATCGCAAATTTTCATAATCGGTCAACAAATTTATTTGTAATTATTGACAACAAAAACGAGCGATGTATAATATTATTGTTCAATTTCAACAATTTGATTAAGGGGCTGTTCATGGAAACGCACGGAATTAAATTTAAGGATAAGCTTGGTTATGCTCTGGGCGATATGGCGGAATACTCTCGTTCAGCCTTGTTTCTTCTTATTTAACAATGTTTTATACCGATATTTTGGGCATTTCAGCCGCAAGCATAACAATCTTAATGCTTGTTGCCAGAATTTGGGACGCTGTAAATGACCCTATGTGGGGTTCGTTTATAGACTCAAGAAAGCCGACAAAGCACGGCAGGTTCAGACCTTATATTTTAGGGGCTTCTTTTCCACTTGCCGTGGGTGCGTTTTTAATGTTTTATAAAATCCCCGGATTGTCGAATAATCAATACTTAATCTATGCTTACATAACATATATTTTCTACGGAATGATGTACACCGGTGTCAATATTCCTTACGGCTCTTTGGCAAGTGCCATTACGGATGATGAGGTTGAACGCTCATCTCTTTCAATGTGGCGCTCTGTCGGTGCGGGAATCGGCGGCTTGCCGGCGCAAATTCTTATGCCGCTTGTTGTTTTCACGACTGTAATCAATGCCGACGGCAGTTCGTCAAAGGTTCTTGACGGGAACAAGCTTTCATTGTGCGTAGGCGCAATTTCGGTTTTAACTATTGTTCTTTTTATTATCCACTTTAGATTGACAAAGGAGCGAATTCAGCTTCCGCCGACTCAAAAAACAAGCGATTATAATTTACTGAAAACCGTCAAAGTCCTTGCTAAAAACAAGCCGTTTGTTGTGCTTTGCTTTATATCTATGTTTCTTATCTGTTTTCAAATGTACACGCAAACGTTTTATAATTATCTTTTCAAAAATTACTTTGAGAAGCCGGGACTTTACAGCATTGTTACCATATGCACCTATTTGCCTATGGCGTTGTTTTTGCCGTTTATGGGTAAGCTCATCAGAAAATTCGGCAAAAAGGAAATTTGCGGCGCAGGCTTGGGCTTTGCCTTTGTCATCAGCGCTTTGATGTTCTTTTTACGTTTTACCCCATTTGCTCACAATCCTTATGTTTTCCTCGGACTTGTGTTCCTTTCGGGTGCAGGTCAAACCTTCCTTGTGCTTGAGGTTTGGGCGCTTGTTATGGACGTTACGGATTATCAGGAGCTTTTGTCGGGCAGGCGTGAAGAGGGCACGACATACAGTATTTATTCTTTTGTACGCAAATTAGGTCAAACCGCCGCAGGCGCAGGCGTTCCGGCAGCGCTTGGAGCTATCGGCTACAAAGGCACGCAAGCTGTACAATCGCAGCAGGTTTTAACGAAAATGTTTGATGCGGCAACAATAGTGCCGTCGGTTATTCTTTTGCTTATGTTTATTTTGACGACATTTTGCTATAAGCTGGGCAAATCGGAAATCGAGGATTTGCACAAGCAGCTTTACGGCAATAAAAACGATTGATATACTTAGGGGCATAATTTTATGAAAACAGTCGAATTGCAAACAAAATGCGGAAAAATTCAAGGCATAGACGGCGAAAACTGCCTTGAATTCAGGGGCATAAAATACGCAAATGCCAAGCGTTGGGAATATCCTCAGGTGATTGAAAAGTGGCAGGGTGTTTTTGATGCAACTTGCTTTAAGGAGTGCTCATATCAGCATCGTGGGTTTGATGACGATGCAACAGTTAACCCATTTTATCATTATGAATTCAGAGACGGTTTGGCGTTTACATACAGCGAGGATTGCCAATTTTTGAATATATATGTGCCTAAAGAGGCGAAAAACTGTCCTGTTTTAATTTTTATTCACGGCGGCAGCTTTACAGGCGGAAGCTCAAACGAGGCGCATATCAACGGCGAAAATTTTGCAAAAAACGGCGTGATTTTCGTTGCGATGAATTACAGGCTTAATGCCTTCGGCTTTTGCTCACACCCTGATTTAACCGATGAAAACGGAGTTTGCGGTAATTTCGGACTTTTTGACCAATATGCCGCAATTAAATGGGTTAAGGAAAATATTGAAGCTTTCGGCGGTAATCCGAATAATATTGTGCTTTCAGGTCAAAGCGCAGGGGCGATGAGCGTTGACATTCATCTTTCAAATCCGCTTTGCAAAGGGTGGTTTTCCGGTGCAATAATGATGAGCGGCGGAGGTTTACAGCGTTTTCTCGCAAAACCCCTGACACCTGAAAAAACAAGAGCTTTTTGGGATAAGATTGTTGAAAATGCGGGAGTTAAAAGTATAGCCGAATTGAAAAAAGCGGATAAAGAGGTGCTCTATCGTGCTTGGGATATGGCGTGCAAGGAGGAAAAGCTCAAAAGTATGCTTTACACTCTGCCGGTCTGTGACGGAAAAATAATTACACAGTCGAATTTTAACAACAGGACAATTCCTCAAATGCCTAAAATTATCGGCGTTACAAAAAATGATATGGTGCCTGCCGTTTTGCAGGCTGTTGATAAAAAATGGGTTTCCTGTGATAAAAACAGCGACTGCTATATTTATTATTTTGCACGCAGCTTACCGGGCGATGAAAAGGGCGCTTGGCATTCAAGCGATTTGCTTTACGCTTTTTCAACTCTTGACAAAAACTGGCGACCTTTTGAAGCGGTTGATTACGAAATTTCAAATCAGCTTGCAAAATCCTTTATTGCTTTTGCAAAAAACGGAAATCCCAATTGCAATGAAATACCGATGTGGAAGCCCGGCACGGCTAAGGTTATGACTTTTTGTGAAAACACAAGGTTAGCACATTGGAACACCCCACAGCTTTTGAAAAATACATTTTTGGGCGGAGCATCAATATAATGAGATTTAATCATATTTTTAAGCTTGCAAATGAAAACAAAACGCACCGTGAATACAAGTGTGATAACGTTAATATCAACATTGATTTCATAAGCGGCAGTGCTTTGCGAGTGGCGGTTTTTAACGATAACGCCGAAATGCAGCCTACCTTTACCGTAAATCCGAATAATAACCTATCCTCTCTCGGCAGAAGCAGATTATCCGTGGACGGGTTTGACTGTGTTGCGCCTGTTGTTGAAAAATTTGAAAATAAAGAGAAATTTGTTCTTGATTGCGGTGTTACCGTTGACCTTGATTTGAATAATTTTATTTTGTCTTACAGTAAAGAGTCAAAGCTTTTGTTCGCAGACAGAGCACCGCTTGCTATAATTTTGAAGGCGAATTCGGAAACGGGTCATACCATTATATTACCAGGGAAGACGACGAGCACATTTTCGGACTTGGCGACAAAAGCGGTCTGATAAATAAAGCAGGTCAGGTTTATCGCATTGAAACGGCGGACAGTATGGGCTTTGACGCAGAAAAAACAGATCCCCTGTACAAACACGTTCCGTTTTATATTTGCGAAAATTCTGTTGGTGCTTACGGAATTTATTACGATACAACAGACACCTCTTTTGTTGATTTAGGCAGGGAAATCAATAATTATTACTGCCATTTCAAGTATTTTAAGACGGATGACGATTGCTTGGTTTATTATGTCTTTTTCGGAAGCAAGCTTTCTGTTTTACAGCAATACGCTCGCTTGTGCGGCAAGCAGGCTTTTCCGCCTAAGTGGAGCTTCGATTATTGCGGCAGCACAATGGCATATACGATGCGCCCGACGCACAAAATCAGATGCAGGGCTTTTTGGATAAAATTAAAGACCTTGATTTGAGCTGCGGCGGATTTTATCTTTCATCGGGATATACTTCAATAGGGAATTTGCGCTGTGTTTTTAATTGGAATTACGATAAGTTCCCCGATCCTGAAAAATTCGTTGCCGATTACAATAATGCAGGCATTCATTTAATTCCGAATATCAAGCCTGCTTTTTTGACCTCGCATCCAATGTATGATGAGTTGGCGGAAAAAGGATTTTTCGTTAAAAATGCAGACGGAACACCCTATGTAACGCAGTTTGGGACGGCGTGGGCAGTTATTTGGACTTTACAAATTCCGACGCCTTTGATTTTTGGGGCAGTCAGGTAACCGAAAGCTGCTTGATTTCGGTGTTGACGCTACATGGAATGATAATAACGAGTTTGATATTAAGGCAACCGACGCTGTTGCCGCAGGATTTGGCGAAAAAGCTTCTGCGTGCAGAATTCGTCCGATATTAACTTATTTAATGGTATTATCTTCATACAAGGCGCAAATGAAAAAACATCCCGAGAAACGTCCGTTTTTATCTACGAGAAGCGGAAACAGCGGTGTCAGACGCTTGGCGCAAACCTGGTCCGGCGATAATTTTACTTCGTTTCACGATTTGCGTTTTTGCCATTACGTGGGAATGACATTTGTCCCTTTCAGGCTTTTATTTTTACGGTCATGATTTAGGCGGCTTTTCAGGCGAAATGCTTCCGAAGAATTGCTTTTAAGATGGATGCAGCACGGCGTTTTTGAGCCACGTTTTACAATTCATTCTTGGAACGGCGACGGCTCTGCCACTATGCCGTGGAGCTATGAAAGCGGCTTGTGCGGTGCAAAGGCGATTTTAAGACAACGCAAAAGCCTGATACCTTATTTATATAATTGCGCTTATAACAGCGTGGAAAATGATGTCCCCGTGCAAGCTCCGCCTTATATTTATTACAATGATGAAAATATTGACGTAAATACGATGCGTTTATGCTCGGCAGGGATGTTTTGGCAGCCTGCGTGCTTGATGAGGCGTAGATCAGGTGCTGTTTACCTGCCGAAAGGCGACGATTGGTATCTGAATGAAACAGGAGAGCTTTATTGCGGCGGAAGCACGGTAAAGGTCGATTTGCCGCCGGATAAGCCTGTGCCTTATTTTATTCGTTCCGGCTCTGTTTTTCCCGTTGATGAGGGCGAGTGCTCATACAAATCCGCAGAAAAAGTTGTTTTTACCGTTTATCCTGTTAAAAACGGCAAATTTACAGCCAGTTGTTTTAATGATGACGGCGAGTCCTTTGAATACTTAAAAAACAACTGCGTAAAATTAGAGTTTGATGTAAATTGCGATAACGATAATGTGAATGTTGTTGTAAATAATAAGGGTAATATAAAATTCACGCCTGAAATCAAGCTTGTTTCTACGGATTTACGCAAGTTGAATATTACGGTAAAATGATATCTGTCTTCTGATAAACAACTTAAAGTGAACGAAAGAACTTAACTGCGATTTAGCACTCGCAACGAGTATCGTATTAACTGAATGATGTCCCCTAAAAATCATTGCATTTGCTAATACCATATATAATATAAAAGACCACTTACCAAGCGGTAGGTGGTCTTAGTTCTGCTATGAATGAAATAAGGATTTAACTTTCAATTCTGCCTTCTGCGTATGTTATATAGATTGTATTAACAAAGCTTTTACCGGCATTGTTTATTTTGTATTGTAATATCGTGAAATTGTTTTCTTGGTCATAATAATAAATTTCATTGCCATATTCTACCTTTCCAAAGACCGTAAATAGCTATCAATAAAACATTAACTTCGTCAGGTTGTTTTAGTGTTTTTAATTTTGTGGTGTATGCATCCATTCCGCCTGTTTCTCTATAATAAGAATATTTAGGAATTGGAATGGTGATACCGTTAATAAAATCAGAAGTATATTTTGTTTTAAAGAAGGTTTTGTTAAAAGACAGTATTGCCGTTGTTAGGAAAGCACATAAAATAATTGCAATTATGATTATTAAAAGAAACATCTTTTGTTTTTCTTTTCGTTTAATATATTTGTTATAGCTAATCATAGTTTCTGCCGATAAATGCTCTGCGTTCGTTTTCTTTTATTTTTTCTCCTTTTAGCAATTCATTTACAGATATATTAAATTCTTTGCAAAGCGGTTCAAACAGTGAAACATCCGGAAGGCCTCGACCGTTTTCCCATTTAGAAACGGCTCTGTCGGTTACGCCTAATTTGTTGGCTAACGCTATTTGCGTCATATTGCTTTCTTTGCGAAGCTCGGCGATAAATTTTCCTATTTTTTCTTGGTTCATAAACCACATCTCCTTTCGCAAGAATCATAGCATAAAAATACAACAAATACACCAAACGAACCGTAGAGTCAAATAAAACTCATGTTGTTTGTCAGAGTTAGGTTTTATTATACCAAATAAATATAAATTTTTCCATAAGCTACTTATTTATTGACGGAGCAGGTGGATTTTTCTTGTAATTAAAAATATTTTTGACGACAAAAATCCGTCTGCTGTTTGTTCGATATTTTTGATTTGAAATATAGCTTTAACTGTTGACAATAAAAGTACGGCTGTGCTAACATTATACAATAATAAGAAAGCAAAATTTACAAGGTTTCGGGGGAACGGAAATGACTCTTGATATGCTTAAAAACGGAGAATCGGCGGTTATAAAAACCGTGGGCGGAGAGGGTGCGCTCAGATTGCGCTTTCTTGATATGGGTCTTATTCCGCACACTGCCGTAACTCTTCAAAAAACCGCACCTATGGGCGACCCGATAGAAATTAGGGTGCGAGGATATGAACTGACGCTTCGAAAAGCGGACGCAAGACTTATAGAGGTTGAAAAGATATAATATTTTATATATGAAAGGTACAGACTATAAATGATATTTGCACTTGCAGGCAACCAAAATTGTGGCAAAACGACACTTTTTAATGCGCTGACAGGCTCAAATCAGCACGTCGGCAATTTCCCGGGTGTTACGGTCGATCAGAAAATGGGCGATATTAAGGGAACGAAAAATTGCTCTGTTGTCGATCTTCCCGGCATTTATTCGATAAGACCTTACACGCAGGAGGAAATTGTTTCACGGGATTTTATACTTGAGGGAAAGCCCGACGGTATAATCAATATAGTTGACGCTACGAATATTGAGAGAAATCTTTATTTGACGTTGCAGCTTTTGGAGCTTAATTTGCCGATGGTCGTTGCACTCAATATGATGGACGAGGTCAGAGCGAACGGCGGCACGGTTGATGTTAAAAAACTCAGCGAGAGCCTCGGCGTTCCCGTAATCCCGATAAGCGCCGCAAAGAACGAGGGCGTTTCCGAGCTTTCGGATAAAATGGTGTATGTTGCGAAAAATCGCATTTTGCCAAAGAGGATAGACTTCTGTTCGGACGGTCCTGTGCACCGCTGTATTCACGCAGTTGCGCATGTAATCGAGGACCACGCACGCAATATATCAGTTCCGCCGAGGTTTTGTGCTACGAAACTCATTGAGGGCGACGATGAATATTTTGCGGAAAAGTTGGAGCTTGACAAAAACGAGCGAGAGCTTATTGAACACAGCATAGTTGAAATGGAGCACGATACAGGTCTTGACCGCAACGCTGCTCTTGCCGATATGCGCTATACGTTTATTGAAAAATCCGTGACGCAGTCGGTCGTAAAATGCAATGAGAGCCGTGAGCATAAGCGAAGCGTTAAAATGGACGAGGTGCTTACGGGCAAATATACTGCCCTGCCGGTGTTCTTCGGCGTTATGTTCCTTGTGTTCTGGCTTACGTTTAACGTTATCGGCTCAAAACTTTCTGATTTGCTTTCACTCGGCATAGACGCTCTTACAAATTTGTGCGATAAAGGGCTTACGGCATACGGAATCAACCCCGTTGTGCACAGCCTGATTATCGACGGCATATTTGCAGGCGTCGGAAGTGTTTTGAGCTTCTTGCCGATAATCGTTACGCTGTTTTTCTTCCTGTCGATACTTGAGGACACGGGATATATGGCGAGAGTTGCTTTTGTTATGGACAAGCTTCTTCGAAAAATCGGACTTTCGGGCAGAAGCTTTGTACCGATGCTTATCGGCTTCGGTTGTACTGTTCCCGCAATAATGTCAACGAGGACTCTTTCATCTGACCGTGACCGTAAAATGACGATACTTTTAACGCCGTATATGAGCTGCTCGGCGAAAATTCCGATATATGCGGTGTTTACGGCGGCATTTTTCGCAAAATACCGTGCACTTGTTATGATAGGGCTTTATGTAACGGGTATCGTGCTCGGTATAATAGTGGCTTTGATACTTAAAAAGACCGCTTTCAAGGGCGAGCCCGTACCGTTTGTAATGGAGCTTCCGAATTACCGTATGCCGTCGCCGAAAAGTGTTTTCCTGCTTTTGTGGGAAAAGGCACGTGATTTCCTGCAAAGAGCGTTTACGGTAATTTTCCTTGCGACGATTATAATTTGGTTTTTGCAGTCGTTTGATACAAGGCTCAATGTCGTTGATGACAGCGCAGACAGCTTGCTTGCTATGGTGGGCAAATTTATAGCTCCCATATTCACACCGCTTGGATTTGGCGATTGGCGAGCTGTAACGGCTCTTATTTCGGGCTTTACGGCAAAGGAGGCTGTTGTAAGTACCCTGTCGGTGCTTATGAACACGGGAACGGCGGAATTGGGAACTGTTCTTCCAAACATATTCAACGGACTCTCGGCTGTCAGCTTCCTTGTGTTTACGCTTCTTTATACACCGTGCGTAGCGGCTGTCGCAACAATTAAAAAGGAGCTCGGCTCACGGGCAAAAACCGTCGGAGTTGTGTTTATGCAATGTGCGGTAGCGTATCTTGCGGCGTTCATAGTGTACAGCATAGGAAGTCTTATAGTATGAGCAGGGCAGATATTATAGTAATTTCGATTTTGGCGATAGCGTTGCGGCGGCAATTATTTATATCGTAAAATGTCGAAAAAAAAGGCAAATGCGTAGGCTGTTCAGGCGATTGCTCGACGTGTACGCTCTCAAAAAGGAACGAAAACGGCAAAAAGCCGTAAAACAAACAAAACGGAATGTGAAATTTGAGTTTCACATTCCGTTTTTTGCGTTCATTGATTATTTCATTTCATAGCTCTTGCAGAAATGAGGGTTTTGCACCTTTTCATTTGTGCATGAGCAGTCGTGAGTTACCTCAATGACGGTCTTGTTACAGCCGCATCCGTCGGTGTTGTATACACACTCGCATACGTCGCACTTAACGCCTGTATTTTCCATAATATCACCTCCCATAGATGATAATTATAGCTTGTGCAGCTTTGCCGTTTTATTCGTGCATTTTCAAATCAAAATTTTTACAATTTCAAAGGGTGCCGAGCAGCTTGCCCGACACCCTCGTTTTTACCCGATAACCGACAAGGTCAAATGTCAGTTATCTTGCCTGTGAAATTACATCCTCGCTGCTGACGGAAGCAGTCATAATCAAGGATATATCTGCGATTGTGATTTCGCCGTCTGCGTTGACGTCTGCCGCTACTGCGGAGGCGTCACCGAGCGTTGAGTGATTGTTTATACTCTTGTCTAACGCAAATGCGTCGAATGCGTCAATCGCACCGTCTCCGTTAATATCTCCGAAGTAAACGTATGAGTAGGTTTCATAAACCTTTTTTCTCCTTATCCTTCAGGAGAATTGAAGCGCCCGTTGACAATACACCGTTAGCGTTAGCGGTAACCTCAACCAAGCCGAGGTCTGCGGTCAGGCAGTCGGCAAGTGCCGTGCCTGTTTTGAGCGTGTCAACTCCGTAAACGAAGCCTGCGAAGTTTTCCGTACCAATGCCTTGTCGATTTTAGCACCTAATTGAGTGCCGTAGCCGTCAACTTGAGCACAGGCGGAATATACTGCGTTTTCGGGAATTTGTAAGCGCCTTTGCTTCGGTTGTGCTGAGGGGTGTTGCGACGTCGCTTAATTTGAGAGTGAACGCCGTGTTGTCTATTCGTCCGTCCTCTGCTTCGGCGGAGAGCATTACATATGCGCTGTAATCTTTACCGCCCAAGAATTTTCCGTCGTCGGCAAGACCGTTGCCTGCGGTACAGGTTTCGCCCTCGTCCCATTTTCCCGTTTCCGTTCTTGTCAATGAACCAAACAAGACCCGAAGCGTACATTTTATCCGTGGTACCGCCCTTTGAGTCCGTTCCGATTACGCTAAGGTCATCTGTCGTCGCAGGGATTTCGTCTGTTGTGGGTGCCGTAAGTCCCGATACCGTACCGTTTACGAATGCAGGTCTCGGGTCGGCTGTTACATAGTAGGTTGCCGTTATGTCGGAAGCGTCGGAATATCCGCTGCTTGTGCCGTTATCCTCTATAAGCTGTACCTCTCTGCCGTTGATTATCAGCTTAACATCAGGGGCGAAGTAGTAGGTCTTACCGTCCTGTCCCGTTTTGCCTGCCAAAAGCCTGAGAGAGTGAGCGTAGGTCGCCGCTTCGTAACGTGTGTTTTCAAGGTTTGTGCGGCTGATTTTCGGATAGCCGTCTGCACCTGTTTCGTAAAGAATGTTCGAAAATTCAAGACCGTAGTTATTGTTTGAAGCCTCCCCCTCTGCGAGCGGCGTAAAGGGAGTACCGCCGCCCACAAGCGGAGTTTTGAGCTTATAGTTTATACTGCGATAGAGACGGATTAAATCATGACCGTCTACCGTCTTTTCGCCCATCATTGTAATTATGCGAGCGTTATTCATATTGATAGGATGGTAGCTGTGCCTAACTTTTGAAGCTCGTCATCGCTTTCGGGGATTTCTCCGCCGTAACGAAGGTCGCCCTCCTTCGGCTCGTCTGTTTCAACAGCAACCGTGTCGATATACACAGCTGACGGATCACGCAGGCAGGGAGATCCTCTGTGATTGAAATACCGCAGTTGTGAGCCTGATATGCTTCTTCCGTGTCATATTCGGGGATATAGTAGTGCCCGTTGTAATTCAAAGCGAAATAGCCTTGATTTGCGGCGGTGTTCATATCGGTTGAATCTACTCGGGTAATTTTAAGCTTCATATCGTTAGTGATATAGTAATTACCGAATTCCGCAGCGTCTTTGAGTTGGAACTGATAGCCTTTTTTCGGGGTCAGCTCATAGTAAATGCGATAGTTGTCGTTGTATGCAACCTTATCATTATAAACGCTGCCGACAGAGTTGTTGCTTCCGTCTCTTGTGCCTTTGAAATGAGCTTACTTGTCAAATAGGTTGAGCCGTCAAGCCATTCGCCGTTGGCACAGCGTACCTTTGTAATGTTCAGCTGAACGTCCTTGTAGGTTTTACCGAGCTGCTTATACCAGTCGGGGCCGCTGAATTGTACCTCTGCTATGGGAACAACTACCTTTAGATAACGGGTGTAGCTTACTTCCTCAGTACCGATTTTGCCCTTGTGGGTCATTGTTATTGTAACGGTACCGGGGCGTTTTGCGGTAACAACGCCGCCTGAGTCAACGGTTGCAATGTTCGTGTTGCTTGATGACCAGGTGGTAGTAACATTTTTGTTTGGAAGATTTGCGTCTGTCGGTGTGTAAATCTTGTTGAGCCTCATCTTGTTGGTTGAGGTGTCCATAACAACCTTTGGCGCATCGTCAACCGTGGTGCCCTTGCCGTTGGTAGCATTTTTACCGTCCGCCGTAATATCCATACCTGTTATACGCTTGTTTACGGTTATCGTGAAGGGCGTACCCTTGACGGAGTAGCTTGTATCCTCAACCTCTGCATATGGAACAAAGGTGTATTTACCCGTAGGAATCTTATCCCCTTGAAGCAGGAAGATTGACCACGTGGATAGCTTTTGAACGGATGCGTCTTTATTTTCTGTAAATTTTGTCGCAGGGAAGGATATGCGAATTCCGCCGTCGGGAAGAACCTGCGCAGATGAGGACTTTTTGAATTTTTCAAAAGCCTCTGCCGGAACGTTGCCTTCATATATGATAAGAGATGCACTCCAACGCTTGCCCCAATCGGCACCGTCGAAGTTCGGCATAATTGATACGGTAGCGGCGTTTGCTTTTGTGTTTTCCATTTCCGTTCTGTCAACCGTTGCCGTGATTTTATGCGTTGCGCCGTAGTCCTTGCCGACAAAGGTGAATGCCTGTGGAGAATACCACCACTGACCGTTGTAATAAATCTTTGCACGGTAAGCGCCCGAGCGACCGTCTGTAAGTTTAAGCTCGCCTGTGGACATTTTGCTGACACCGCTTATACCGCTGTTGGCATTAACCCACTTGCCCTGTGTGCTGTTCCACATTTCCCACGATATATTCGAGCTTGAAAGACCTGCCGAAGCAAGCTCTTCGGAGCTGACGGCTCTCAATCGATATTCGTGGTAGCTTGTAGTGTCGTATGTGTCGCCGGGTTGTAATGAATATGTCCATTCTCCGCTTGGTAAGCCTAATCTGATTCGAGGCATAACGAATATGTTTTGTCGGGCGGTAAATTCCTGCTTGAAGCCGAAAGCGTCATTACCCTGCAAGCGAGCGACAATAGTTTGCTTACCTGTCGGCAAATTACCGAAGGAAACTGTATCAAAGGTTGAGGAATACCTACACTCTTCCATTAAAACATTACCTGCCGAGCTGTTGGGCAATTCATATCCGTATGTGATTGACCGATTGAGCAGGTACGGCAATATGCCGTTTGTCTCCGACGGCGTAACATTAACGCTGAAGGTTGTGCCAGATCTGTCCTGCTGTGCGGATATGCCGAAGTCAAGACCCGACAGGTCGGGAGCTGCGCCGAAGTTCATTTCGGCAGTTCGTGTTATCGTCATCTGCTTCGTGTAGCCACGCCAAATTTCGTATATTGTCAGGCGGAGCACATACAATTCGCCGTTTTTAAGCTTTAAGTCGTCCGTGCCGTTGACAGCCTTGAATTTACGCATATCAATCGACTTCTCCAAGCCTGCATAGCTAAAGGTTGAGAGGACTGATGGTTACTTACCGCTGTTTTGCCGTTTTTGTCAAAAATCTGCCATTCGGAAAGTATCGTATAGTCCGTATTGTTATTGTAATCTTGAAACAGTTCGGTTTCATAGCCGCTGTAATGCGGTGTGAAGCTGCCCTCTTTGATGCTTACACGTCTTTCCTCGGCTGTAACGAGGTTGGTAGTGTCGGTTGAGAACGTTGACCAACCGGGGTCCTGCAGCTGCAAGCCGACATTTGTATCGGTTTCTGCCGGTGTAACGGTTGCGTACTGATGAACTCTGCGTCCGGTAACATCCTTTTTATAAGGGTCTGATTGTGTTATTTTTACGTTGCCTACAACAAGGTCACTTAACTTTCCGTTGATTGCCATACCGTATTCGCCGTATCTATATCTTTCCGTGTTGGTGTCAGTGAAATCTGCATAACGGGTAACCTTTTTTGTGTCAATTTCCACACTGCGAATAGAAACGTTTTTGGTTCCGAGACATGCTATACCGCGTGCACCGCCCGAACCCTGTATATATGCGTCATTGATAATAAGAGTTGAACTATCATCTGTTTTAATGGCAGCATAACTTGATCCTCTTCCGTAGAATTCGCCGCCGTTGATTATGGCTGTACCGTTTCCGTTAAGCTTGACTGCATATCCGACAATTTGGTGGCGGATATTTCCTGTGTATTCATCATCCTCCGAATACCATTTGCCGTAAATTTCCTTTGAACGGCCTGCCTCAAGCTGTCCGCCGTTGACCACAAGCTTTCCGCCTTTATTAACAGTTATGAGAGTTCGCTGGATTTCATCATCCTTGCTGGTAAGCTTGCCCTCATAATGAATGTAACCGCCCTTGCCTGCGGAGTCATAAATATAAAGCTCCGCACCCTCTTCTATGGTTATGAAAGGGTTGTACCAAGAGTAATCGCTTTTGTCAACACCGTAAACCAACGCGTGACCGTTCAGGTCGAGGTGCTTAACGCCTTTAACGGTTATATTCAATTTGTAATCGTCGTCGCCGACATATTTCAAGTTACTTGTGAGCTTCAAATATTGGGTGTCGGGTTGCCTTAAAAATGTTTGTAAAACACCGAGTCCGAAATAGTTTCCGTCCTTGTTGCTTACTGACGTCCAATTCGGAGACGGGTTATAGCTTGCCGCTTGTGTCGGTATGATCGAAAGCGGAAGCATACCGATAAGCATAATAAGCGTCAGCAACACGCTAATTATTTTTTTGCTTGCCCTTTTAGGTTCATCTCGATTCCTCCCTTTAGTGTGAAATGAACTGTAATTTTGTAAACCTTTTACATGGCGTACACTTGATCCATTAAGTATTCCGCGTCATAGAGCCGTAGAAAAATTGGTCGATTATGCCGTTTTTCTTTGCGTCTCTGATTGCCTTTGCCGTCTGCTTCTCGGTGTTCGAGTCAACGATAAGAGCAATCTTACATTCGGGACACTCCGAGAGCACCGTTTCCCGAAGCTTCAGCCGTTCGCTTAATCGCCACGGAGGGTAGCCCGTAACCTCCATTATCAGTACCTCGGGCTTATACAGCCTGCAAAGCTCTGCCGTATCATCGGGGGTTTCGGCACTTACGACCTCAATGTCGTAATCCGAATTTCAAAGGCGGTCGCAACCGCATCGGCAAACAGGAAGTTCTGCATATCTACTATAATTTTCTGCATCGCACTACCCTCCCTTCGATGGCAAATAAGTATATTCCTGCAACTTTATTGTATCAAATAAAAAAGGCTCTGTCTGTCCTCAAAAGTGAGGACAAATGAGCCTGTAATTGTAAACAAATTGTGAACACGCAGCCTTGACTGCCGTTTTTTATATTTCCTGTGAGGGGTCAAGCTGATTTCTCGGCACGATAAGCCTTTTGCTGACGGCGGCAATAACCAAGCGGTTGCGGCTTTCATAGCCGTTTTCGTAAGCATACGGTTTATATAGGTGCGTACCGACGACTCCGCAATATTCAGCTTTTCGGCAATTTCCGCATTGCTGTTGCCCTCGCACAGTAAACGCAGGGTTTCAAGCTCCTGATCGGATAAATCGCACGAAAGCGCACGACCGAGCTGAACGTGGGGCGTACTGTCGGGCCAATATTCCTTGCCTGCAAGCGTTCCCTCGATAACGCTTACCAAATCCTCCGAGGGTGCGTCCTTGTACCAAAAGCTGTCTGCGCCGATTTGCTTCGCCCTGTCAAGAAATCGCCCCTCAAGCATAGAGGTAACCATAACGACCTTTATGCTCGGATGCCTTTTTTTAATTTTCTCTGCGGCGGCAAGACCGTCCGAGTCTCGCTCCGTGCAAATATCCGTAAGCACAAGCGCAATATCGCCCTCGTCACATTTTTGGGGTGCTGTTTCGGCGCAGGTCAACGCACACGCAACCTCGCAATCGGCACATTTTTCAACGCAGGAAATAAGATAGCTCCTTGCAAGCGCCTGATCCTCGACTATCAATACCTTTTTCATAAATACCCCCTATGATATTTACAGCTTCGGCACGCCTATACGCAGTACAAAGTCGGGTAAGCTCTGCACACGCATATATCCGCCCGTTTTTTCGACCTTGCGGCGCAGGTTTGTAAGTCCTCCGCCCTCGACAATCTCCTTTTCGGGAGGTATGCCGTCATTTCTGATTGAAATAATATAATAATTTTCGCCTTGCGTTACGGTTATATGAAGCTCCGTCGCTTTCGCATACTGCACGGCATTGTTCAATGTTACGACTATTGCGGAATACAAAATATCCGAATATTCGTCGGGCAACTTCACGCCGTCGGCTCTCAATTTAATGCCGCTTTTTTCAGCCTGCGATAAAAGTCGCTCCTTTGCGGTCATTTTACCCATATTGCGAAAGGCGATACTGTGCTCCCACTCGCTTATAATCTGCTCACGGGATACGTTTTTGAGATTTCCGCCGACATACTGCTTTGTAACGGTAAGGCAAGCGGCAAGGCTGTCGTGCAAGGCTGATTTTGCCGAAAGACGTTCCTTTTCACGTGCAACCGCCTGCGCATTTTCTGACAACTCGGCGAGCTCCCTTGCATCTTTTCGCAGCTGCTTGTTTTCCTGCTCCTGCATGAGCAACGCATTGTGAAGCTCCGTAACGTCCGCCGCCATAAGACGGATATAAGAGCTTCCCTTGCCGTCGGTAACAACGCTTTTTTCAAACTGCCACACCGTTTTGTCGGGGAAAATATAGGTGTTTTCCGTGCGTTTGGTCGGCGTAACGCCCGTCGGCGGCGAATTCAAAGCCATTTCCATTTCGCCGAGATATTGCAAATCGCTTCCGAGCAAATATCGGCTCAGGCGGTACATCTGCAAATTGCACAAAACGGGAATACCCTTTGTATTGAAAAAGCAAACGGCAAGCGGCAGCCTGTCAAAGCCCTCTTTTACTGCATTTCGGCGCAGTAACTTTATTTTAGGCATCACTGTCACCTCCGCAACGTACTGTTATAAGCCACGAGCCGTCCTCAAAAACAACAGAGCAACGCTCGGAGACAAATTCGGAAAAATCGGTATCACATTCAACCGACAATCGCATTTCGCCGTCAAAAACGGTAATTACAATCGACTGCAAGCCGTCGAGAGCTTTTTCAATGACGTTTTCCAAAAATTCATAGAAGAAAATTGCGGCGTCGCAACTCAGAGGTTTTGTCATCTGATATATAGCCGCCGCCTGTGCCCCATAGAGCTCAAAGCTCGCACAGTTTCATCAAACGTGAGGCGTATTTCCTGCTTCGGAAGCAGTTCATACTCTGCACCGAGGAAATTCAGGTTTGCAAATCGCTTGATATATGAGCCGATAACGGTAATTTTTTTGAAAAGCTGTGTCGCCTCTGCCTCGTCTGCGGTTTTACAGCTTTCAAGCATAGCACTCAAGGAGTCGCTCTGCTTTTTCGCCTTTATTTCAAGCGTGTCGTATATTCGGTTTTTCTCACGAAGCTCATGCAGCTCCTTTTTTACACGGTACGCATCTTCGAGAGCCTTTTTATTTTCCTCGAGCTCCTTTCGTGTAACGTCAAGCCTTTTTTGCAACGCCATAAGCCTGCCGACGTCCGTTTGCCAAACAACGTATCCGCCGCTTATTTTTGCGGAGGAGACACGCATATTTCCGTGATATATAACGGGCTTTTCGAGGATGGGAAGCTCTGCGATATTTTCTGCGCTGTCGGAGCGTAAAATGATATTGCCGTCGCTGTCTGCTATGTAGCTGCCTATTCCCGAAATGCGGAACAGCTCATCATAGTTGTCGTTCGACTGTATCATTCTGCATTGAATACAGCTTTCGTAAATCGCCGCATACAAAAGGCAAAAGGCTACGTTCATATCTCCGAGCCAACGGCGTATAAAGCCAAAGCCTAACAGGTATAAAAGACCGTACAGAACAATTGCACAGCCGAACAAAAACGGAGTCAGCCGCCTTTTGTCACCGTAGGGAATACGGCTTTTCTTGAACAGGCAGGCTAATGTAAAGGTCATACAGCCGACTATCCACACAAGGCAGGCATAGTAAATCGGTTGGTGCGTAAAGCCGTTGCTCGGATTACTCGGAGCACCGTTGAATGCAAACGCTAATTGGTGCAGATCGTTTGTAATGACAAATAAGAAAAGCACCGATGGGATAATCGCAAGCATACCCGTTCTTTTCGTAAGACGGTAGTTTTCGGATTTTCCCAACGTCATGGCGATAAACACTCCGAACAGCGGAATAAACAGCATGGAAGATAATAAAGATACCATAAATATCTTGATGCGGTGGGATCGCTGACAAGCTCATATTTCACGGTGCGTAAGGAAAGCCAAATAATAATAAGCGCAGAAATCATACGCAGATAATGAAGCACCTGCTTTTGAATTATGCGCCTGTCAAGAGAAAAGCCCCATGCGGAAAACAACAGCAAATAAAGCCCTGCACGGATGAAATTGTATGCTTTGCCGCCGATATCGAGCAGTGTAAGTGTACGGCAGCCGTAAGCCGCCGCAATAATCGCAAAAACGAATATCGCACAAAGTATTTGCTTCCTGCTTCGCTTCACGGGGTAACGCCTCGCTTCCTCATAACGCTTTTTGCTCGAAAATTCAATATAGAACAAAATAAAATGAAATATCCTATATTTTAGTCTATCATAAAGCACGCCTTTGCGCAACTTTTTGTTTGAAACGTGTTTTGCTTAAAGGCAGGTCGGCGACAGCTTGCTTGATAAAATTATGCCGTTCTGCGTGCCGAAAAATCTCAAAAAATTGCTTGATTTTTTACTTCTTATATGATATTGTTGGTATATATACCAATATAATTATTTAAGAGGTGCTATAATTGAGAAGAAACAGCAGTGAGACAAAGAGAAAAATCCTGACCGCATGCGTCCGTCTTTTTTTGGAGCAGGGGTATAAGAATACCTCGGTCAGCCAAATCGTTGACGAAGCAGGCGTTGCAAGGGGAAGCTATCTGAATTTGTTCCCGACTAAGGATAAAATTTTGCTTGATTTAGTCGAAACAATGTTCAGCGGTCAGTTCAGCGTGGCAAGGAGCATTGCGGATCAAAATTTGCCGCCCGTTTTTGCTTATGCGGTGGAAACCTCTCTCCAGCTTACTCTCACGGAGCTGAATGAAAATCTGAGAGAAATATATATTGAAGCTTATTCGGTACCCGACACGGCGGAATACATTTATTTGCACACTACGGCGGAATTAAAGCAGATATTCGGCGCAAATTTCCCCGATTACAGCGACAGCGATTTTTATGAAATGGAAATAGGCACGGCAGGACTTATGCGTAACTATATGGCTCGCAAATGTGATATTCATTTCCCGTTGGAGCGCAAGCTCAGCAGATTTTTAACGGCGGCAATGCGTGTGTATCTTGTGCCGAAGGAGGAGCAGGAAAGGGTGCTCGCTTTTATCGGCTCGATTGATATTCGGGAGCTTGCCGTTACGGTTATGCATAAGCTGTTTGCCATGCTTGAAATGAAATATGATTTTAAGCTGTCTACGGACGGCGAAACGGAGAAAAGAAGATGAAAACAGGAAAAAAACTGCTCACAAGTATGATTTTGGTGCTTTTCATCGTTTTTTGTCGCAGGATGCGGCAAAGCGGAAAAAACCGGTGTCGCTGCACTGCCGGAGGTGCGGAACAACGGCACGGCGATTCAATGGAGATACCCCGCTGAAGAAGAATGGCGCGACCTTGTGGCGCTTTCCGAGCTGCGGGGCGCTTCCGGAGAAAATGGTAAAAACGGTACCGACGGAAAGAACGGTATTGACGGCAAAGACGGCGTTGACGGTAAAACGGTGCCGACGGTAAGGACGGTATAAACGGCACGACGGAAAAACGGTCTTGACGGCAAAGACGGCATAGACGGTAAAGACGGAGCCGATGGAAAAGACGGCGTTGACGGAAAAAACGGCGTTGACGGTAAAAACGGCGTTGACGGAAAAGACGGCGTTGACGGAAAAGACGGCGTTGACGGAAAAGACGGTGCTGACGGAAAAGACGGCGTTGATGGCAAAGACGGCATTAACGCCAAAAACATAGAGGTGCAGCGAGCCGAAACCCACATACAATGGCGTTACGAGGGCGACGAGTGGCAAAATCTTGTTGCGATAGCCGATATCACAGGCCCTACTGGGCAGAAAGGCGCAGACGGCACTGACGGAAAGACACCGGAATTCCGTGTAAGCGAAAATATCCTGCAATGGCGATATGTCGGCGATGAAATATGGCTGAACCTCTACGACCTTACCGCATTAAAAGGTGCGGATGGCAGAGACGGCGTTGACGGTAAAGACGGTATAAATGGGCAAGACGGCAGGGACGGTGCGGACGGAACAAACGGAACAAACGGCTCTGACGGCAAAGACGGTAAAACACCTTTTATCGGCGAAAACGGCAACTGGTGGATCGGAGAAATCGACACCGGCATCAAGGCGGCGGGTACCGACGGAAAAGACGGTATAAACGGAATTGACGGTACAAATGGTAAGGAAATTGAAATCCAAAAGACCGATTTGTATATTCAATGGCGTTACAAGGGCGGCGAGTGGCAAAACCTTGTGCTCTTGCAGATATTTTAGGTCCCTCCGGACAAAACGGCACAAACGGCGAAGACGGTAGAACTCCCGAATTTCGGGTAAATGGCAATCAGCTGCAATGGCGATACGAAGGCGAGACCATTTGGCTGAATCTATATGATCTGTCCGTGTTAAAAGGTGCAGACGGCAAAGACGGATCATGCGCCGGATATTTTGCCGCAAACGGCAGTGTGTACAGCGCGGGAAAAGCGCTTCCGTTCACGGTGAAAAAGAAAAGCGGAGGGTTGATCTCCTATAACGCATCAAGCAATAAGATCACCCTTTCAAAAGGGCATACATATAGCCTTGTGTTCAGCGGAACGATTGCAGTGAGCGCCAAGAGCGATGGCAAAGCATGCGGGGCAGCACTCTTCGACGGATATAACTCTGAAATGGCGTTGGAGACGCAAACCTATGTGACTGCGCCGAAGGCCGACCAAACAGAAAAGCTGACCATGGCGTATAACACCATATACACAGCGGAAGAGGATATTACTCTGACATTTCAATACACAACCATGCTGCTCCAAGATACGAATTTTAAGGACGCCCGGTACAACATAACCATTATTGCTCTTGACTGAGCCGACCTATACGAAAACGGAGGTAATAGAATATGAAAAAACGAATACTAAGCATCCTGCTCGCCTTTTGTATGATGATGAGCTTTGTACCGATGATGGCAAGCGCAATTGAGATTTACATTGACTTGACCATTGTCGGTCAGGCAAACTTAACGCTCGAGGTTGTGTCGGGCGACAGCATTGACAATATCAAGGAGAAAATTCAGGAAAAAACGGGCTTTTCTCCCGATGCGCAAAGACTGTTTTTGGGCGAAAAAGAGCTTGAGAACGGGCGCACGATGCAGATTACAATATTCAGAAGGGAAGCACGCTGCGCTTGCGTCTGCAAAGGACGGTACAGCTTGGCACAGACGCACTGAATAAAACTGTAAACACAGCGAATGCACCGACCGTGTATTTCGGGCAAAACCAAGAAAATAAGCCTGCCGCATGGCGAGTTATCGGTTATGACGGAAACGGTGTTGCCGCCGCAGCAGGAAAAACGACCTTATTTGCGGCAGAAAATATGGGCTTGACAAAAATCGGCTCGAATGCCGCTTATGCAGACAGTGATTTGAAGGTGGCAATAGACGCTCTTGCAGGTAAGCTGACGGCGGCGGAGATGTCTGCTGTTGAAAAACGGACGCTTGAAAGCGGAAGCTATGACAGGGAAAATACCGATTGCGTGGATGGCTCTGCGGTAAACGATGCTGTTTTTTGGCCGCTTTCCTCAAAAGAGGCTAATGCGGTAAAAAAGCGATTTGCGTGTTGCGGATCCCGAGCATCCGGATTGGGCGTCAAGCTTTTGGTGGCTGCGCTCCCCGAGCGAGCTTCCCAATGCGGCTGCCTATGTGGATGGCGACGGCAACATCCAATACCACGGCATGTACGATTTTCGCAGTGAGTATGGTGTTCGTCCTGCTTTTAACTTAAATCTGAACTCTGTCCTTTTTGCATCTGCCGCCGTGGGCGGAAAGCCCGACGGAGGGCTGACCCCGATTCCCGAATACAGCGGAAACGAGTGGAAATTGACCCTTTTAGATAGTAGCCGCAATTTTGCCGTAACGGAAACAACCGCCAGCGGCGACCCCGGCGATACCGTTACGCTGCATTACAACGGGGCGACCATTGGGACAAATGAATATATCTCCGCCATCATTGCGGATAGCAGCGGCGCACGGTATTATGGCAGAGTAGCACAGCCTACTGCCGAAAGCGGAACGGTTGAAATCAAAATCCCGTCCGACCTTGCGCCGGGCAGCTATACCCTCAAGGTATTCAATGAACAGTATAACGGCGATTATAATACCGATTATGCAAGTAATTTCACAGACATTGCGCTGACGGTGGAAAATCAGCCTGACGAACAGTTTTCCCTCAACCCGGCGGCAGATATTATTTTGACCTTTCGGCGATGAATATTCCCGGCAAGGTAAACGGCGATCTGCCGGACAGCACCCTGCACTATGTGCCGTTTACATATGTGGGTACGGTGGATGCATATTCGTTGAAAAATGAAGCCGACAAGGATACCACCCCTTACGAGCACAGCTTGTTTATTGCGGATTATAACGTGAAATGTTCTTTGCAGCGGGAGACGTTGGCAGAAATGAACCTGATTTATGGCCAGACCTATACAGCGAGTAACGTGAACTATACGCTCCGCGCCCCATCTGTTGGAGACCATCACCGTAATGAAGGAGAAGGCTCTGGTCTTGCACCAATTGACAATGAATGGGATACGATCTATCAGAAGTCAGCCGATTATATCAAAAACTGGTATAAAATGCGCTCTTTCGGCCAGGATATAGGTACTGGGAATGTCGAGGGAATGTATCTATCTCGTGGTGGACACTTCGCTGCACAGGCTACATTTTGGGCAAGGCCAACCCTTCCGGTGCGGGACATTGGTTTCCGCCCCGTCCTTGAGCTGCCGACAGGTCTTGCCGCCGACAGCCTGAAGGCGGTTGAGTTGGTCACGAAGGGTCGTATGCCCGGCGAGCAGCAGAACTGGATCAACATTATCGTGAAAAACGGCGAGAGCTTTACTGCACCCTCTGCCGAGGGACTGCCCCTTTCCGATGGCATCTCTGCCGATACGCCGATGTGGTGGAAGGATGAAAACGGAAACTACTATAAGCCCGGCGATACCGTTCCGGCAGATGTTTCAAGGCTCTCCGCTGTCTATGGCGGATTAGGTATATTTTTGGATCGCGGCGACGGTGCAGTAGAGGTCACACCGGACAATTATACCGATATTTTCGGTGACGGGACTGCCTCATTTATTCTTCCGAAAGGCAAAACCTATGACTCTCTTTCGGTATCAGATACTCTGACGAAAGAGGATAAATTGGCGTTTTATTCGACCGGCAAGCTTGAAAAGTACAACAGTGTTTTCCCGAATTTGAAGCTTAATAATGCCAACCTGACCTCCGTAACCTTGAGCGAAGATTATGTCGGACGGAAAAGCCCGCTCTTTATCACGGCGGACGGAAATAATACTATCGGAAGTCTGGACGGAATTGGCGAGAGTTTCAACACCCTTTGCGTTCTCGGCAACGGTTCGCTGACGCTGAACAGCAATCTTTGGCTTTTCCGATACACCCAATACGGCGGTGGCAGTGTTACCATGACGGACGGACTCACGGCTTACAATCTTACCATAGACAGCGGCTCACTCACCGTAACGGACGATACACAGGCTTTGACATTGCACAGCTTTATTTATTCATTCTATCCGAGCGACGGTATGCGACTGTTCACAGGCTCTTCAAAGCAGGATGCGGCAGATACCGCCCTGCCGAAGTTTTCCCCCGAAGCACAAAAACTGCATGAGCGCTATCTTGCAGGCGAAGCATTAACGCAGGAAGAGGATAAAGTATTAAGTGAGGCTTCCGATAAAAAGCAGAAGGATATGCTTGCCTTACTTTCCGACAAGACCTATGTGCGTATAACGGACGCTTGGGATGTGACCTATCAGCCGGGAGAAAACGGCGACGGCAATGCGGTAACTGACATTAAGCTTTACAAAGATCCTCTCACATTGCGAGGCGCTTTGTTCACTCGCACGGGGCACACGCAAGTAGGCTGGGCGACGACAGACGGCGGCGAAAAGGTGTACGGGCTTGATGATATTTATACCAAAAACGAAGCGCTGACGCTCTATCCCGTTTGGAATACGAATAAATACACAATAACCTTTGATACCAACGGCGGCAGCGAGATTGCTCCGATTACGCAGGACTATGGCACGGCAATTACCGCACCTGCAAACCCGACAAGAGAGGGGTACACCTTCATCGGCTGGGATAAGGCAATTCCCACGACCATGCCTGCCGAGAATATAACGCTTAAAGCGAAATGGAAGGACATTGAAAAGCCCACGGGCGAAATTATCATAGGTACAAATAAATGGCACGAATTTTTGAATAAGCTTACCCTCGGACTGTTCTTTAAGGATACTCAAGAGGTAACGATAAACGCCTCCGATAACAGCGGAATGGTGTTTGTATCATATTTGATAACGGATCAGGAGCTATCCGAAGAGGAGCTCGGCTCTCTTGTGTACCGTGCGTATGATGAGCCGTTCCGCATAAAACCCAACGGAGAATATATTGTTTATGCAATGCTTGTTGATGCGAGCCTTAATATAACATATCTTCGTTCCGACCGTATAACGCTTGACAACGTTCTGCCTGTAATCGGCGGCATTGAGGACGGCAAGACCTATTGCGAAGCACAGACGGTTACAATTAACGAGAAGTATATAGATACAGTTACCGTAAACGGAACGGCGGTCGAGCTTGACGGGAACAACAGCTTTATTCTTCCTGCGGCAGACGGCGAGCAGAAAATCGTTGCTTCCGACAAAGCAGGCAATATTGCCGAAATGACCGTTACGGTCAATGACGGACACACCTTCGGTGAATGGGCATCGAACGGCGACGGCACGCATAGCCGTGAATGTACCGTAGACGGCTGCAAGGGGGTTGAAACAATGGCTTGCTCGGGCGGAAATGCAACCTGCACCGAAAAGCGATATGCGAAATTTGCAAAGGGGCTTACGGTGAGCTTGACCCGAAGAATCACACCAACCTTATGCATATCTCCGCAAAGGCGGCGACCGAGGATGCCGAGGGCAACATCGAGTATTGGTATTGCGGCGGTTGTGATAAGTATTACAGCGACAAAGACGGTATAAATGAAATCAAAAAAGCCGACACCGTAACGGCAAGAATTAAAGGCAATTTCAAATCCCCCCGAACAGGCAACGCAAGCGACCTTGCTTTATGGATTTCCCTGCTGTTTGTCAGCGGCGGTGCTTGTACGGCGATTAAAGCAAAACGCAAAAAATCGTAACGATACGGAGGTAGAATATGAAGAAGCGTGTCTACTGCATTATCCTTGCACTTTGCACCGTATTTTGCATTGTATTTGCTGTCGGATACAGCAAAGTGGCAAAGACCAACGCCGCCGCACTGCCGGAGGTGCGGAACAACGGCACTGCTATCCAGTGGAAATACAGCGATGAAACCGACTGGCACGACCTGGTGGCGCTTTCCGAGCTGAAAGGTGCTGCCGGAGAAGCCGGTAAAGACGGCACTGACGGAAAGAACGGCATCGACGGAAAGAACGGAATAAACGGTACAAACGGCAAAGACGGCATTAACGGCATTGACGGTAAAGACGGTGCGACGGCAAAGACGGCACTGACGGCAAGGATGGAATGAACGCCAAAAACATAGAGGTGCAGCGAGCCGAAACCCACATACAATGGCGTTACGAGGGCGACGAGTGGCAGAACCTTGTTGCAATCGCTGACATCACAGGCCCCGCCGGACAGAACGGTAAGGACGGCTCTGACGGAAAAACGCCGGAGTTTCGCATGAACGAAAGCACCCTGCAGTGGCGCTATGTCGGCGACGAAGTATGGCTGAACCTGTACGATCTTTCGGTTTTGAAAGGACTCGACGGCAAGGATGGCGCTGACGGTAAGGATGGTATAAATGGGCAAAACGGCTCCGACGGTGCGGACGGTAACACCCCGTTTATCGGCGAAAACGGCAACTGGTGGGTCGGAGAAACCGACACCGGCATCAAGGCGGCGGGTACCGACGGAAAAGACGGCTCAAAAGGTGTTGACGGCGAAAAGGGTGACAAGGGCGACAAAGGTGACCCCGGCGAAAAAGGTGACAAAGGCGACAAAGGCGACAAGGGCGATGCCGGTCAGAACGGCAGCTGTCCAGGGTATTTTTATGGGGAGGCAGAAGCTCCGAGTGCAGTACTGAATAACAGTCGTGTCGATATTACCGTCAACGAAAAAATAAATAAGGGCGGCTTGATTTCATCCTACTGGAATAGTATTACACTCAAAAAAGGACATATTTACAGTGTCAGCATAAGCGGTTCTCTCGAAGTTAGTTCAAACGAATCTAACAACAGCGGCAATTACTCTATTCAGATGACAGACGGTTATGATGACGATCTGTGCAGGGAGCTTACGCGAATAAAAAGGGACAAAGTAAAAATACCGCAAACCAGTGATCAACATTCCTTTAATTTCAGCAGAATGTATGATGCGTCAAATAAAGACATTACATTGCAGTTGAGGTTTGAAAATTCGGCATACAATACTTATCTCAAAGGTTTCAAAGGTACCATTACAATAACCGCTCTTGACTGAGCCGATATATACGAAAACGGAGGTAGCAAGAAATGAAGAAACGAATACTCAGCATCCTGCTCGCTCTTTGTATGATGATATGCCTTGTACCGACAAGCGTATTTGCCGAGGGAGAGACGAACAGAAAAGTTGAAACGGAACAGGAGCTTATCAATGCGCTGTCGGACAGCAGCGTGGACGTAATCACGCTGAAAAGCGACATTGAAATCGGCACTACCCTGACCGTTGACCGCAACGTTACATTGGACATTTACGGCTATATGCTTGAAATATCCGGAAACGGCAGCGTTATCAAGGTAAAAAGCGGCGGTCATCTGACCCTAAAGGACAGCGACCCCACATCGACATACAAATTCACTCCCGACGCTAACGGACTGTGGAAGTGGGGCACAAGCGGCACAAAAACAGTACACGGCGGCGTTATCTACGGCGGCACGGGAACGGTAATGGGCGATTATACTCTCGGCGGCGGTGTGTGTATTGAACACAAGGGTCAACTGACCATGACCGGCGGTAATATCGTCGGCTGTATTGCCACGGGTCCTGTTGCTTACGGCGGCGGCGTGTGTAACTACGGCAGCTTTACTATGACGGGCGGCAATATTATCGGCTGTACTGCTGTAGGCTACGATAACAATAATGAAGATTCAAGTGCTTACGGCGGCGGTGTGTTCGTTAATGTCGTCGGACAGTTCAATATGAACGGCGGCAATATCGTCGGCTGTACTGCTACGGGGCCTGTTGCTTACGGCGGCGGAATCTTTGCCGGAGGAACGCTCAACATCAGCGGCAATGTTAGGGTCAGCGACTGCACGGCAGGCGGAACGGGCTCGGACGCTATGCATATTTACAGCAGCACGGTAAGCGGCGGCACGTTCTACGGCAGCGTTACAAGCTGGGGTACAATCAGCGGCGGTACGTTCTATGACGGTGTCACGAATAACTACGGCACAATCTCCGGTGGTACGTTCTACGGCGGTATCGCTAATATAAACGAGGGCACTGTTTCCGAAATAACCGTAACCTATCGGGTCAACGGTGCGGAATATGCCAAGCAAATCTTGCAAAGCGGCACAGCGGCAATAAAGCCCGACGAGCAACAAAGGACGGGTATGCTTTTATCGGCTGGTTTGACGGCGATACGGCGTATGACTTTGCTACTCCTGTTACAGGCGATATTACGCTGACGGGCAAATGGGCGAGGCTTTTCGATAAAACGGCGGATTTTACTGCTTCGGACGGCGGTGCGGAGCAATAGCTCTGCTGAACGCTGCCAAAACAAGCTCGGAGGTCTCAACCTGGGACAGCACCACCAAGACACTCACGCTGAAGGGCATTTCTTTTGCCACTACGGCGACGATTGCGGTAAAGCTGCCCGATGGCACGACGTTATCACGGCGGACGGCACGGAAAACCGAATTATCGGCGGCGGTGCGACGGTATCGCAGGACGGTGGATATACAAATAGTATTTATATTTACGGTATTTATGTCGAGGGTGCGCTGACGGTGCAAGGCGAAGCAAACGGCACGGGCAAGCTTTATGTAAGGTCAGGCAATCATATCAACAGCGATAACGCATGGACTTATACCATTGGCGTTTATACGAAAGGCGACCTTGCGGTTAAAAGCGGCTCTATGACGTGCAGGGCGGCAAAGCCACAAGCACCGAAGGCGGATTTTCCTACGGAGTTCGGATTAACAAGGGCGGTAATTTGTCAATCACGGGCGGAACGCTTACCGCTGTCGGCGGAGAGTCGCTCAACATCAAGAATCCGAATGATGCCAAGAGCACGGTTTCCGTAGGCACAGACGTCGGTTACGGCAATATAACCGTTTCAGGCAGCGGTAAGCTTATTGCCGAAAACGTTCCGAGCATGGCAAGCGGCAGACTTTCTTTCGGTGTGAATATGATAAACGGCGAGCTTGCCGTGAAGGACAACGCCTCTGTGCTTGCTTCATCAGGCTTCGCAATTTATATATTAAGCGGCAACCTGAAGCTTTCGGGCGGAAAGCTTCGTGCTTACACTGCCGCAGAGAATGGCAACGCCGTTACAGTCACGCAGGAGGGACGGGACGAGAAATGCGGATGTATCGAAATATCAGGCGGCGAATTCGATTGTGCAGGTAATATATATATGCACCAAATGAACCCCGGCGATATGGTTGGTTTGTTTTCGGTTATCGGCGGCAAGGCTGCGGTCGGTCGAATTTACGGTGCGAATAAGCTCTCTGTATCGATCGGAACGCTTGCAAGCGAACGAATCAACGCAAATGCAGTGGAGCTCAGCGGCGGCAACCTGACAGTACGTGAGCCTGTTTATAAGGATAAAGCTACAGATACATTCTATCCCTTCTCTGCCATTTCCTGCAAAAGTCTGAACGTCAGCGGAGGAACGCTTGACGCAGCATGGGACTGGGGCGAATATACGCCGATCGTGTTCCCGAAGGATAACGATTTGGGTTACGCACAGCCTTTAATAAATTTGTTTGACAATACTGCCTCAATCAGCGGCGGTACGGTCATATTGGATACCGTATGCACAGGAAATACGCACTCAAGGCAAAAGCTCTCGAGCTTTCGGGAGGTATCGCAGGAAGCGGCTATACTAATGAGACCGATAGCGATACCTATATTCAAACGGACGGCAATACACCCGTAAAATTTGCTGTACGTTCGGCAGATTACAACAAGGTTGATGCGGCACTCGATAAGGCAAAAACTTGGACAGAAGTCTCTATAAGGATTTCTCGGCGGTTGATGCGGCAGTCAATGCTGTTGACCGAGGAAAGAATATTACCGAGCAGGCGGAAGTTGACGCTATGGCAGCGGCTATTGAAAACGCTATCGCCGCACTTGAATACAAGGCTGCGGACTACGGCAGGGTAGATGAAGCAATCGCAAGAGCTAAAGCCTTAAACAAGGACGAATACAAGGATTTTTCGGCTGTTGATGCGGCAGTCAATGCTGTTGACCGTGAAAAGAATATTACCGAGCAGGCGGAAGTTGATGCTATGGCAACGGCAATTGAAAATGCAATCGCCGCACTCGAGAAAGCCCCTGCGGCTGTCAACCCGAGCGATAAATCCCCCCGAACAGGCAATGCAAGCGATCTCGCATTATGGATTTCTCTGCTGTTTGTCAGCGGCGGTGCGGCTGTCGGCATAACGCTTGTCGGCAGGAAGAAAAAGCGAATAAAATTTTAATCAGAATCGGAATGAGAGGCTTGTTGTGAAAAAGCTTAAAACGGGAACGGCGTTGATTGCTTTGGGCTGCTTGCTGTGCGCTGTATAATTGTGCTTTTGCAAGAACGAAGTAAGTGCCTTTGGCGATTACGGCAGCGGAATTTTGATAGGACTGTCAATCGGCTGTAATTTCGTCGGTATAATTTTGACAGCTGTATATATTTCCGAAAAGAATAAAAAGCGGTAATTCGGGTTATTATCGCAAGCAAAAGTAAAACCGAAGGTCTTTGCTCAGCCTTCGGTTTTTATGTTATTTTTAGCTTTTATTTTTCCATAAGAGCAACCATTACCGCCTTTTGAGCGTGGAGACGGTTTTCCGCCTCGTCGAATATCTCGTTTGCGTGCGCTTCAAACACATCGGCGGTTATTTCCTCGCCACGGTGAGCAGGCAAGCAATGCTGAACCATACAACCGCTGTTTGCAGTCGAGAGCAATTTCTCGTTGACTTGATATTTTCCGCCGAACACGGCTTTACGCTGTTCCGATTCGCCCTCTTGTCCCATAGAAGCCCAACGTCCGTGAAAATAACGTCTGCGCCCTCGGCGGCGTCCATAGGCTCCGTGAACAGTGAAAATTCTGCGTGCTTTTCGGCAAAGTCGAGCACACGGCTGTCGGGCTTGTAGCCGTCGGGGCAAGCAACCGATACCGTCATACCCGTTTTGAGTCCGCCGACGATAAGCGAATTTGCCATATTGTTGCCGTCGCCGATATAGCACATTTTAAGTCCGTCAAGATGACCCTTGTGTTCACGCACGGTCATTAAATCCGCAAGCACCTGACACGGATGACAAAAATCGGTAAGTCCGTTGATTATCGGAATAGAGCCGTACTCTGCAAGAGCTTCGACCTCGGCTTGCTCAAAGGTTCTTATCATAATACCGTCAATATAGCGTGACAAAACTCTTGCGGTGTCCTGTATCGGCTCGCCACGTCCGATTTGCAGGTCACGGTTTGAAAGGAAAAGTGCCTGACCGCCGAGCTGATACATACCTGTTTCAAATGAAACTCTTGTTCTCGTTGAGGATTTCTGGAATATCATACCGAGAGTCTGACCCTCGAGCCTTTTGTGAGCTATGCCGTGCTTGTTTTCATATTTAAGCTGGTCGGCAAGATTGAGAAGCTCCGATATTTCGTCGGGTGTGACGGATAAAAGACTTAATAAATGATTCATTGTAGTTTACTTTACCTTTCCTGCTACAAATTTGATATGCTTTTCTGCTTGTAGCCGAGCAGAAGCAATATATTTATTCGGCAAGGACGTTTTTAAGAATTTCAAGACCCTTGTCAATTTCGTTTTTTGTTACGGTAAGCGGAGGGAGCATACGCAGCGACTGCTTAGCCGTTAAGATAAGAAGTCCTTTTTCGACACAGCGTGCTGCGACGTCGGCTGCCTTTTTCGTTTTCAGGTCAATGCCTATCATAAGCCCCATTCCACGCACCTCGGAAATGTCATTAAAGGCGATAACCTTATCTTTTATGTATTCGCCCTTTTCACGGACGGATTTCAAAAATTCGTCGTCAATGCGGTTGAGAATTTCAATCGCTCCTGCCAAAACAACGGGATTTCCGCCGAAGGTCGTGCCGTGTGTGCCTGCTGTCAGAGTGCTTCCGAATTTCTCCGCCGCAAGACACGCTCCGACAGGCAGTCCGCCTCCGAGCCCCTTTGCCGAGGTAAGCACGTCTGCTTTACGCCGATATTTTCCCAAGCGTAGAGCTTGCCTGTTCTGCCAACGCCCGTCTGCACCTCGTCGAATATCAATATTATATCATTTTCGTCGCAAAGCTGTCTTATATATTTAATGTAATCGCACGGGGTTATCAAAACTCCGCCCTCACCTTGAATTGCCTCTAAAATCACGGCGCAAACCGTTCCGTCCAAAAGCTCTGAAAACGCCTCTTTATTGCCGACCTCGGCATATTTGAAGCCGTCCACAAACGGCATAAAGAACTTGTGATAGTGCTCCTGTCCCGTAGCGGTTATGGTCGCCATAGTTCTGCCGTGAAAGGAATTTACAAGCGAGATTATCGTGCTGCGGTTTTCTCCGTATCGGTCATAGCTGTATTTTCGTGCGAGCTTTATTGCGCACTCGTTTGCCTCTGCGCCCGAATTGCAAAAAAGCACCTTGTCAAATCCGCTTTTTTCACAGAGCAGTTTTGCCGCAACGGCAACAGTCTCATTGTAATAGAGATTTGACGTATGCTGAATTTTTCCTATCTGCTGTGTAACGGCATTTTTCCAGCCGTCATCATTCACTCCGAAAATATTTACGCCTATTCCCGAGGTAAAATCAATAATTTCTCTGCCGTCCGAAGCGGTCAGGGTTGCATTTTTACCGCTTGCCAACGCAACGGGAAAATGATTGTATGTAGGCATCAAGTATTTATCCGAAATACTTTTAATTTCATTAAAATCCATTTTATCAGTCCTTAAAACAGAATATTTTATCCGTGAAACATTGTGCCGAAGCCTCGTCCGTAAACAGCTCCATAAGAATTGAATGGGGAATACGTCCGTCGATTATGTTTGTTTGAAGAACGCCTCTGCGGACAGCCTCGACGCAGCAGTCGATTTTCGGAATCATACCGCCTGAAATAACGCCTTGAGATTTGAGGGAGGGGATTTCGGAAACCTGAACATCGTGAATCAAGGTCGATTCGTCCTCCTTATCCATCAACAGACCGCTTATGTCGGTCATAAGCAGTAGCTTTTCCGCATGGAGCGCAGCCGCCAATGATGCTGCGGCTGTATCTGCGTTTATATTGTAAACCTCGCCGTTTTCGCCTGTCGCAACAGAGGAAATGACGGGAATGTATTTGTTTTCAAGGGTGTGGTTTATAACATCCGTGTTGATTTCGGTTATCTCGCCGACAAAGCCGATATCTGCTTTTGTGTATTTGCGAGCCTTAATCATATCGCCGTCAAGTCCGCAAAGGCCTATCGATTTTCCGCCGTGCTTTGAGATGAGCTGAACCAAATGCTTGTTTACCTTGCCTG
>ENA-OQEB01000104-OQEB01000104.1-human-gut-metagenome-genome-assembly--contig:-NODE-104-length-32769-cov-4.980424_pt1 | contig 32769 bp, 31 predicted proteins | sample MGYA00242787_ERZ504619 | MGnify/ENA primary metagenome ERZ504619 (study PRJEB26092, sample SAMD00036317) | human gut metagenome | host: Homo sapiens | study: EMG produced TPA metagenomics assembly of... | reverse complement strand
AATCCTCTCGCCCTTCGCACGCAACCGCGCTGTCGAACGCATCCTGCGACGCCTCTCCAAGCATGTCAGGCATGAGATTGCTGTCGGCCACCAGCAATTGCGCGCATCGCAGCAGCGAAGCACCCGTATTTTCGCAACGCCCAGCACCTTCGCCACCGACAGGCTCGCCAACTTGCCCGCCGGCCCGTTCGCCAGCCCGCCCATCAGTCTGCCCGACAGCATTGTTCATCGCCGAATCCACCTGCAACGCAGACAAACGCAACGTCTGCAGGGTCTCATCGCTCAACTCGCACGGCCATGGCAGGAACTGGTTGCCTTCCGACGGCTCGAGCGGCGCATTCCAAGCGTCGCCGACCACCGCATCTTCAAAATCGCGGGCATGCTCGCCCACAAAAAATCCATCCGGCAACGGCGCATCGATCGAATGCAGACTGGTCATGCCGTTTTCGGAGGAATCGACATCCTCAACTTCCGCAATATCGGCCAGGTTGCTCGGCTCAGCCGCTCTGGAAACGATATTGAGCATGGAATCGCGCACTTCCACTAGGAAATTCGACGGTTTGGACACACGTTTGCGATCGCCCACGGCACGCGGATCACGGCTTTCCGCATTCGTTGCGCTGCAGGTGAGCAGCGCCTCATGACGGGCGCGAGTCAACGCCACATACGCGAGGCGACGCTCGTCGGCATGCAACCGACGGCCATACTCCTCGATTTGCGTCAAATACAGTCCGTCCGGATCAATACCTTCCATGTCATCGACGCTCATATTCCGCAAGGTGCCGAACACTTCGTCGTCAATGATTTCCGCATCCTCCAGCATTTCCAACGCTTCCAACGGATTTCCACCCACAAGCGCGTCATGGGGGAATCGCGGCAGAATATCGGCGTCCACACGCACCGGAACCGGCACCGCAGCAGGATCGGTCAGCCACGTTTTGGCGGTCTCATGATATTCGGGCGGCGTCCACACGCCATCCTGGAAACCGTTGAGATGCTCTTCATCAACGACCACACGCAGATCGCTGCCCTTGTTGGTGGGGAATCCGCCATCGGTCATGCCGACCACGGCCACGGCATCCCATTCAAGGCCCTTCGACTGGTGTACGGTCATCAGCACCACGTCGACAGGCACATCGGGAGCCACCGCGTGCTCCTCGCGTGCGTCGCGCAGCGAATCCGCCCATGAGATGAACGCGCGCAGGCTCGGCGTTCCCTGCGACGCGATCTCCTGCATATACGTGTCGACGAGCTTCAGCAACGCATCGATCGGCGATTTGGCGAGCGTCACCCGGGATGCGGCGAGCGTGGCATCGGCCTGACCGCCGCGCATATGCTCGGCCAGCTGCATGTCGATATCGAGATTCAATGCGACGATGGCCTCACGAACCACTTCCGGCAACGGGTGGCCAAGCATGCGCTGCACCTGACGGATCGCATCCGCGGCGCGAAGCACTTCCTTCGTCCCTTCACGACTCACCCTGCCGTCAATGAGTTCCGCGAGATCGTCACGCAACATGAGGTCCACAAGGAAAACCGCATTCGGCACTTGATCTCGATATTCACGTACGATGGCACGGATTTCAGCATCGGAAGGACCCGACTTGGGAGTTACTCCATAAATTCCCAGATTTTCCGGTTTTTCTTCCTTGTTGGATTGCTCCTGCACGATTCCAGCTGAAACAAGCGCACGATACCGGCACATCGTGTTCACCTGTTCCGCGGTATCGGCGAGCGCCTGCAGATCGTTGGCGCTGATGGAGAATCGCGGCGTGGCCAGCAATCGCATAAGCGCCGCACTGTCGGTATGATCGCTGACGACGCGTAGCAAAGCGAACACGTCCTGCACCGCCGGGCGTTCCAGCAACGCCGACCGCCCCACTACCAGCGTGGTCAGGCCTGCGCGTTCGAGCGCTTCCGCGAATTGCGACATGATTCCTTTGGAACGGAACAGCACCGCCACGTGCGGACGATTGTCTTTCATGCCATTGTCGAGGTCGCGCGAGGAAGGCGTGTGCAGGGCGATCGCATGTTTGGCGAAGCGCACGACCGCGTCGACCTCCTGCCCGAACGTGTCGAACGCAAGCACGCCCACCGTTCCTTCGGGGGCTTCGTCGGTATTGACGAGCGCCGGAACGTCGACTTCGCGCATCAGCGAGCTGCTGAGGCGTCTGGCAGGCAAGCGGAGCGGTTTGGTGAGATTGTTCGCCGCTTCGAGCACCATGCGTGAGTTGCGCCGTGTCACGGTCAATGCGAATGGCCTGCTGGTGGCGTCCATGCCGAAATCGTGTTGCAGCATGCGGAATGCGCCAGGGCTCGCCCCTCGCCATGCGTAGATCGATTGGAAGGGGTCGCCGACCGCGTTGACCGCGCTGCGATGCGTGTCGTCCACGTGGAACAGCGCGCTCAGCAGTGCCGCCTGCGTGGTGGACGTGTCTTGGTATTCGTCGAGGAGCACATGCGAATAGCGTTTGCGGTAGGCCGCTCCGATGGACGGGAATCGGGAGACAAGCTGGAATGCCGCGATGGTGAAATCGCTGAATTCCGCCATATTGCAGGCGCGTTTTTCGGCATGATAGTCAAGCACAAGATCGAGCAGCAGGTCGCGTTGCTTGGCGACGAATGCGAGTTGCGCGCTGTTGAACACGCACATGTCGTGCCCGAGTTCGCGGTATTTCTCCAGTTTCTTTTCGTAGTCCGCGTCGGAATCCTTTTTCAGTCGTTTCGGCAGCTTTGGCGATTTCGCTCTTCCGTTGGCACGGTTTCGCCGTCAAGCGCTTGGCGATCTGTTCGACGAACGCCTCATCCAGTCGCGCACGCGTTGCACGGCTTCGTCGAAGCTGGTGCAGTCGCCGCCGATCATGGCGCCGGAAATGGCGTTGGACAGGGCGAACACGTTGCCCGCTATGGTGTTGAACGATTTCAGATCGCCGTCGAACGCCATAAGATCATCCATATGCCTGTCAAGCACGGTGTGGATGAGCTGCATGGCACCTGCTTCGCTCAATGGCTGCGTGTTCTGGTCAAAGCCGACGAGCAGTCCATATTGGCGCACGATGGATTGGAAGAAAGCGTCGTACGTGGAGACTTCCGGTTTGAGGAACGTCATGTTCGCTGATTTCAGGCCGCGTTCGCGCTGGTCGCGAGTCACGGCCGCAGACACTCGAGACAATAGTTCCGAGGCCGCTTTGCGCGTGAAGGTCAGTCCGAGGATCTTTTCGGGGCTCACCCCCTGTTCGATCAGCGTGATGATGCGTCTGGTCATCGTATAGGTTTTGCCGGATCCAGCGCCGGCCACCACCACCACATCCGCATACGAGGGCGCTTGGACGACGGCAGCCTGCTCAGGACTGTCGGTGAACTTCATGGTTCCGCTCATGCCGTTCTCCTTTCGAATACGGTGTTCTGTTCGCCCGCACAGGCCGGGCAGATCGTAGTGTTTCTGCAGTATCTCACATGTTCCGTCGTCGGTCTTGCGGTGATTTCGTTCGCCCTGCTGGCCGCGGCCGCATAGAAGACCCTCGCGATCATGGTGAGGGACCATACCGCCATCGTGCCGCGTAAGCCAAGGAACTCATTCCAATGCTCGTCGCTCACTTCCAACGGAGGAAGCATGTCATCGAGTCCGTCGTGGAAATCCTTGTCGAGTTTTTTGACGTAATAGCGCGGTATGAATTCGCCGGTATTGAGACTTCCATTGGCGAACAGCGCCTGCTGCATATGCGATTCGGCGGCGGTGTCGCCATACGGCGCAGGGTATGCGTGCTTGGCTACATGGAATAGCGCGCTTTGCGTGATGTTCGGCGCGTTCGCCACCGCCTGCGCCCCGCGCATGCCGCTTTCCTCGGGGAATACGAGTCCCAGCTGATAGCAGACGAGCTGCAGATCGTTGAACAGGCCTTCGCCGGTCGGACTGACACCGGTTTTGTAGTCGATCAGACGCACCTGCTGCGTGCCATCCGCCATTTCACGCCGTTCCAAACGGTCGATCCTGCCGGTCAAACGCACGGTGAGATACTCGCTCATGCCGGTTTCCGGCCATCCTCCGACCAACGCTCCCATAATGGCGATCAATTCGTTCCGTGAAATCGCGTGAACGCCGTCCATCGCATTGTAGGCGTCGAGAATATCGTCGAAATCGAATTTTGCGGTAAATTTCAGCTCAGGTTCGGCTTTCGTAAGTTTTCCAACGCTGAATGCATCATTATTTTTAATCGGATAATCACCATGATTCGATTGCACGAAATACGTGGCGATGTTACGCAACGCCTCCTGCGCCTGCTCATCTTTCTTCAACGCCTGATACCGTTGCGCGGGATCGGCAATGGCGTTGAAATCACCGCATAGACGCTTGTATTCGGCATACATCCATTCGGTGATCGCATTGATATTGTCCACGTCGCTGATGGCGGTATGGTGTTCCGGCATATCAAGTCCGGCTTCGGTGGCCTGTTGCGCCACCTTGTGGATCAGCGAGCCGAAACTCGTGGCGACGCTGCCCATGCGCGGGCCGGAGAAGCGGTTTTCCAACATCCAACACACCGGGCACGCCCACAGATTGTCTACCGCAGAAGGAGACAAAGTCACCACGTCGGATCGCCGCGATTTACCGTTTCGGCCCGACGTCGAGCTTTCCGACGTGTCGCTCATGCCCGTCCGCATGACGGCCGCGATCTTCCGCATGGTGGCCTCGACCGTCTCCCCCATAAACGGCCAACGGTCAGGGTCGGCCGCCGTAACACCATGCGAAGCCAGCAATGCCAACGCTTCCGCGGCATCACGCGCCTTCGGGCTGTCCTCAGGTTCCGACGCGAGCACGCTTCGGGCGGCCGCGACCAGACCACGGGGATCGGTTTCCAGCCCCGCGTAATCGCCTTGGCCGCCGACCGACGCATATTCTCGCCGTTCCATATCGCGTCGCGATCGCGGTCGAAGCACTCCGGCATATATCCGTATAGAAAATCCGAGGCACATTGTCGTCATTCAGCACGGCGCTCACCACCACACGCTCGCTGGCACGGGTCAACGCCACCAACAGGCTCTTCTGCTCGGAGGCGAGCACCGACGCCAGTTGCGCGTCCTGCCTGCCCGCCGGAGTGACGATCGTGTCGGACAATACGCCGTGCAGCATCACATCGGCCAGTTCCTCACCGCCGAACAACGTGTTGCGTGGTGTGAGATTCGGCCACTGCCCCTGCTGCAAAGCCGGCAGAAAAACCAGATTCCAGCGCTTTCCCGCCGCTCCTGCGGGAGTCGTCAGGGTCACCGCCTGATCAATGGGCGCGGTATGCGCCAGCGAATCCGCCTCAATGGTCAGCAAACGCACCTGTTCGATGAACGCCTCGATGGTGTGTACCGCGAATTCCCCGCTTGACTCGCCGCCTGAAGCATAGTTGAACAAACGCATCGCCGCGTCAAGCCGATCATTCGCGGCACGGCCGGCAGCCGAATGCTCCAGCGCCACACGCTGCCAGACTTCCGCCTTGCCGCAGGCCCTCCATGCGCAATCCAACACATATTGCGGTTCACGCGAAACCAGTTTGGCTTCCGACTCGCATGTTTTGTCAAGAACCTTCCACAATGATGCGAACGCCTTGATCTGCGGATCCGCGCCCAGCACGGAGGCGATCGCATCGACCACGCGATCGGTATTGCCCTCCATAAGAAGCACGTACAGCGCTTCCATACTCAGCGCGAAATCGTCTTCATGCTCGTCTTCATGCTCACTATCATGCTCGCCATCGGCGCGAATCGCATGATAGTCCGTCATATAATCGCGCCAATCTTCCATCAAACGAGGGAGCAACGCCTGTTGTTCGACGGCAGCGTCCGCCGCATCCTCATCATCTTCGAAATCATCTTCGTCGTATTCTTCGGCAGCATCCTCATCATGGTTCGCAGCCTTGCTTTCCACAATCGAAGCGAGCGAAACCAACGCGTTCATCGCGGATTCGATGGATGCGAGACGGGCCGGACGCCCCTCATGCCGTTGATCACCACCGACCGTAATCAGCGGAGATCCCATAATCAGCGCCACGCGCGAACGAATATAGGATCCGGCGGTCTGCAGGTCCATGGTCGAAGCCGCGATCGTCTGGTTTTTCAATTCGGCCAACTCGATCAACGCGAACAGACCCTGCACGAACGCTCATCCTTCAACGGCCGGGTCACGCTGGAATAGCGCACGGGAACGCCGTCAGCGCGCAACCGCTCGCCGAATGCGCGCACGGTGGCATTGTCGTGCGCGATCACGGCCATGTCGTTCCATACACGGGAACGTTGCAAATGCTCAGTTTTGATCTTCCACACCACGTCGTCGAGCTCTTCGGAAGAGGAACGGTACAAGGCCGTTTCCACACTGCCGTCGGCCGGCGTGACACGAGCGCCCGTATCGTCGGCCGGCAACGTTTCGATGGGCATCGCGCCTGGCATATCGCTCATTTTGCCGGGACGATCGGGCAGAGGCACGTCCGTCGACTCCGTGCTTGCGATCGACAGGCTCACTCGCGTCGCGACAAGCGTGCGATAGTCGCCATGCACGCCTTGCTGGTTCGACACGGTTTGCGCGGTATCGCCTTCGTGCGCCGTTTGCAGACCTTCGATGCGTTCAAGCCTCGCTCCCATGCGCGTCTGCGCCTGGTTGAACAGATATTCCGGATATGATCCTCGGAACGTCTGCACGGCTTCGTCGGGATTGCCAACCAACAGCAGGCGCACCCCGCGTTCATGCAGGGCTTCAAGCAGTGCGAAACCAGCCAACGTCGTATCTTGAAAATCGTCGACGATCAGCATGTTCGCAATATCGGCTTCCTGTATGCCAGACACGGCTTCGGTGGCGTCGATCATCAGCTGCGACGCGTCGAGACGATATTCGCCAGGATAAGACGAACGGATCGCCTCATTGTATTCCTCACGCAAGGCGAAGGCGAGACGCCATTGAGTGCGCAGGCGTTCGCGACGTTCGTCAAGCATGCCGTCCCTGCTGGCCGTACGGGCGATCAGCATGTCTTCGAACTGCGGTTTCGCGCCAATCTCGTTCATGCGTGCGAGCATGTCGCGCAATTGGTTGGCGAATGCGTCGGTGGAATCGTCGGCCACCAGTCCTGACCATTCGGAAACCGCGAAATAGGTGCGCAGCAGATCGCAGGTGGCGCAATCGTCGCCATGTTGCCTATGCTCCACATGCGAAGCCAGTACCTTGCGGATGATCACATCCTGTTCCGCACCGTTCAACAGTTTCGGCAACGGTTCGCCTTGACTTGATCTCACGGCCGTCAGCAGACGGAATGCGACGGCAGGCAACGTAGTGACCGGTCGCGCCTGCGACACGGCCGACAATTCGCGGATCGCCCGATCGCCCAACGCATCGGCGATCTGCCTGCCAGACACCGTCATCACGGCATTCCCGTCACCATACCGCCTCATTGCGGCAACCAGCATGCCCAGCGCAAACTCGGTTTTTCCACTGCTCGGCGCGCCCGCAACCAACGTGACGCGGTCAAGGTCTTCCAAATTCATCATGCCTCCCAACACTACTAGTCTCGCCCTCCTTTACCTGACAAATCCGGAACCTGCAAAGTTGTCTCGAAGCCAACCTTTATCCAACACGATCTGCGGTGCAACCACTCCTTCGTGGCATCTGCAGCAACGCCGACAACACATCAATGGTCATTTCCATTTGAGCCAGATGCCCGTCATCCAGCAACTGAATGTATGTACCCTCATCGTCGCCACGAAGGCCGTCTCTTAAGGTTCGCACGTTCTTTCTATCACTACGACTTCTATTATTCAGCCACAACATGTCTCAGATGCCCGTCTTTGTATATGGACATTTTGACCCCTTGCTGATAGGTTTCTGGGTTGGTCTTCAGTTAGGATAGGATCCAGAGAGAGCGGCCGAATAGCATACGCACCACGAGGAAAGAGAGCATATGGAAGCCATGAACGGCATTCCCCCTCAAATCCCTGGGTATACATTCGCCCAAAAGTTGGGTTCAGGTTCCGAAGCGAACGTGTATTTGTACCAGCAGCTTTCCCCCAGCCGACAAGTGGCCATCAAAGTCAGCAAGGGAACGCTCGATCCGCGCGCGGCGGCGCGGTTCCGTTCCGAAGCGAACTTCATGGGCAGGATCTCCTCGCATCCCTACATTCTTTCGGTGTACGAAAGCGGCATCACCGCCACAGGCAACGGCTACACCGTATTCGAATACGCTCCGGGAGGCAATTACAAGACCTTCCTGGAATCCAACAGGCTCAACGCAGACCAGATGCTCACCGTCGGCATCAATCTGGCGAGCGCCCTTTCCACAGCGCACCGCGAAGGCATCATCCACCGCGACATCAAGCCCAGCAATATTCTCATCAACACGCATGGCATGCCCATGCTTTCCGATTTCGGCATCGCGGGAACGATCTACGGGCGTCCCGGCATCGGCTACACCATCGCGTGGGCTCCGCCGGAAGTGCTTGCAAAGAACGGCGGAGGCAACGAATCCTCCGATATTTATTCGCTGGGAGCAACGCTGTTCGCCATGCTGACGGGCCAGTCGCCATATGAATACGGCTATTCCGCGGCCCTCGGCTCGACCAGGGGCAAAGAACGCGGTGCTCTGCTGAGAAACATCATTCTCACCGATCCGCTCCCTAAGCTCAATAGGCCGGATATTCCCCCGCAAGTGGAGCGGATTTTACGCAAGGCGTTGAATAAAGCGCCGGAAGACCGGTATTATTCCGCATATGATTTCGCGCGTGACATGCAGCGTGCGCAGCAGGAATTGTATGGCCATGCCACGCCGACCACGGTCGAAGACGAACCGCCGTTCCCGCAAAATCTGTACGCACAGTCCCAGGCAAGCAGCCAGGCAGCCGCGGTTGTTCCGAAACAGCGCAGCACTTGGGCCAAGCCTCTTGCGATCGTTGTTTCGGCGGTCGCCGCGATTGCAGCCGTCGAACTGGCGTTCGCGTATGTGATCTTGCCGAATATGGATTCGGCTTCCGACAATAGCAGCGTGCAGATCAAGACTCCGGGAACGCACGATCAGGACAACGATTCGCCTGATTCGGCCATCACCACAAGTAGCGTGCCCAGTGTCGAGAATCTGGCCGGCTCATATTCCGCCGATGGCAGCAGCGTGCAGTTCACATGGGTGAACCCCGACCCTCAGGACGGCGATTCGTACGCATGGTCGCTGGTAGCGATGCAGGAGTAGACCCGAACGCCCAAGGAACCACCACCACCGACACGCGCATCAGCATCAAACCCGCCGACGGCTCGCAGACCTGCATCCAGGTGAGCCTCATCCGAGCGGACCGGCAGATGTCGCAGAATCCTGCGATCGCGTGCGCGGCCAAACCATAAGCATCACAGCACTTCCCAACAGGGTCGGCCGACGGCATTATTCCATCGCAGGCGATGTCCGGAACGAACACAACGACCATCGGAACACTCAAGGAAGAACCGAAAATGGACAAACGCAAGAACGCAGCCGATCAGCCGGCACAATCGCACGAACGTCAATTGCGCTTCGGATCGATGATGCGCAAACTGCTGTTGCCGTCGGGAAGCAGGCGGTGGATCACGCCGATCGTCATGCTGCTTCTGCTGCTGGGCATCATCGCGGGCGCGTTCATCGTCAGTTCGGTGACGCAACGGCATGTGCAACTTGACGACGGCACCGTGTGGATCACCTCGCTGAAGGACCGCAAGGCCGCACGATTCAATGCGAAAAACAAGGATGTGGACGCCGGAGTCTCGTCCGCAGCCTCCCGTTTCGACGTGGCCCAACATAATGGCAGCACCGTGATTTCCGAAGGCACCAAAGCCAGCAATATCGCGGCTTCCACCATTAGCGAAACCGGCAACACCGCCATCAAAACGGATATCGCAACCATTGTCGAAGGCGACACCGCAGCGTTCATCAACGTCAAAACCGGCAATGTGTGGGTGGGATCCGCTGCCGATGTGAAATCCGTCAACCCCACCACCGACAAGCCGAATATGAAACTGGGATCCGGTGGAAAGATCGCGGTGACGCACAACGGAACCGTATACGGATACCGCGCTTCCGATGGCGCGGTGCTGAGCATCGACGGGCCGCAGGGCACGCGTGAGCAAGTCGGCACGATAGGAGGCGCACCGCATGCCGAATCGTTCACCGTCATCGGCGAAACCCCGGTGGTGGCGGCGAAAAGCACCGTGTATTGGCCGCAGGGAAGCGCAGCCATCAATCTGCAGGGCAGCATGACCTTGCAGGCCCCTTCCACGGACGGCAAACAGAACGGATGGGTGGCCGTGGCGACGCCGCGCGGACTCGCAACGGTGGATCTCAACACCAAAAAAACCTCTGAAACAACGAATTCCGGCAAGGGCGAGCCCGCCCAGCCGGTATCCACAGGCGGATGCGTGTTCGCCGCATGGGCGCAGAAAGCCAACAATTACGCCAAAGTGTGCTCCGTAGACGGTTCGGATACGGCATTCGACACCCTGACCAACATCAACGCCACTTCGGAACTGATATTCCGCACCAACCATCGCCTGGTCATACTCAACGACGTGGTCAACGGCAACGTTTGGAATCCACAGGAATCCACCAAGGTCATCAAAATCCAATGGAACAAGGTGGAAACCAAACAGTCGAAGCAACAGGAACAGAACAACGACAGCGCCAACAACCAGCATAATTTCAGCAAGACCTGCTCGTCGCAATCCGGCCAGATCAAAGCCGAAGATGATTCGTTCGGCGCGAGAACAGGATCGCAGCAGATCCTCGACGTGCTCCGCAACGACGAACAGACCGACTGCTCCGTACTGCGCATCACCTCGGTAAGCGCCCCCGACGGCGCCAACATCAGCGTTTCCCCCGTATACGACGGACGATATCTGCAGCTCGACGCTTCCGCGGCATCCGAAGGATCCGTATCGTTCAGCTATGAAATCTCCGACGGACGCGGGCAAACCTCCAACGCCGACGTAAGCCTCACACTGGTAGGCGGGGACGACAACGCGCCCCAGCAAACCGATACGCCACCGGAAATCGACGTGGAACAAGGAGCGACCTACACCACCAACGCGCTGGGCAGCTTCTCCGATCCCGACGGCGACCCGCTCACCCTCGTATCCGCAACCCCGCAAAACACCGACCAGGTGACCGTTTCCACACGCGCCGACGGGCAGCTCGTGTTCAACGCGGGATCCATGTCTTCCGGACGCGCCGGCATCGAAGTGACCGTTTCCGACGGCCAGCAGACCGGCACCGGCATGGTGTATTTCTCAGTGAAACCGGCCAACACGCTGGCCGCGGTGATCGATCCGGCCGTCAAGCAGACCACGCCAGACACCCGCACCACCATCGCGCTCAAACAATACGTGCATGGCACCTCGGCCGAACCCGCGCAGCTGACCGCCGTGGAAACCCCATCCGGCGCATCCACCACCATGAACGCCACCGATATGTCGTTCACCTTCAGCGCATCCAACCCCGGCACCTACTACGTGCCCTACACCATCACACAAGGATCCATCCCCTCGACCGGCCTGGCCCGCATCGAAGTGCAGGCGGTGACCGGAGACTCCGCCAAGCCCATCGCAGCCAACGACGTGGCACTGCTCGGCGCCGACAACACCGCAATCGTGGAACCACTGTCTAACGACGTCGACCCGATGGGTGGTGTGCTATCCGTGACCAGCGTGACCGCCGATGCGGCGAGCGGCATCAAAACCGGCGTCGTAAGCAACAAGCGCGTCTACATCACCGCACGGCAGGTACCGACCGAGCCCGTGCAGATCACATACAGCGTCGCCAACGCGGCAGGCACGTCAACCGGCGTGATCGTACTGCAGCCACCGGCACTGACCACTTCCAACTCCGTGCCGAAAGCCGACAACATCACCACGCAGGTACGCACCGACGGCATCGTCTCCATCGACGTGCTCGACCACGTGACCTACTCCGACGGCACCACGGTAAGCCTGCAAAACGACCTGCAATACGACAAAAACACGTTCAAAGGACTCGTATTCGTATCAGGCAACACCGTACGATACCAAGCATCCGACCAAACCGGATCCTTCCCCGTAACGTACACCGTCAAAGACAATCTCGGCAACGCGGCATCCGCCACAATCACCATCAACGTGCATCAAAAAGACGCTTCCAACAAGCTGCGCCAACACCATCCGACGTCGAGGCGCAAGTCGCGGCCGGCCAAAAAGTCCAGATCCCGATCACCTTGACCGGCATCGACGCCGACGGCGACGACGTGCAGCTGCTCGGTCTCGGCAACAAGGCGCCGACACTCGGACGCATCAGCGAAGTCGGCGCCACCTACCTGGTATACGAAGCCTATGCCGACTCCACAGGAACGGACACCTTCTCATACGCCGTCGAAGACTGGACCGGCCAACGATCCCAAGCGCAAATCCGCGTAGGCGTATTCACATCCGGCACCGACTCGGGCGTATACGCGCGCGACGACGAAATCACATTGCGCCCCAACACCGCAGCAACCGTGCCCGTGGCGCAAAACGACATCTCCGGAGACAACACCGACCTGGCCGTCAGCGAAAACGTCGAATCGCAAGACATCAGCAATGTGACCGTGGCGGACAATACGCTCGCCTTCACCACTCCTCAGCAGGCGGGCACCTATTACGTGGTGTATACGGTCAAAGACAAGGCAGGATTGTCCGACACCGCGACATTGACGGTGAACGTGGACGACAACGCCACCATCGAACCGCCGACAGCATACGACTACCGTGTGCCATCTTCCGCGACGATCGATAAGAAATCCATCGACGTGGACGTTTCGCAATGGATCGCGAACCCTTCCGGCAGCGCCGACGAACTGCACGTGGCCGTTGATGATTCGGCTACCGACCATGCGCATGTCAAGGGCGGAGACAAGTCCACGACCATTACCGTGGACTTGACGGATGAGGCGCGAGCCGTGCCGTACACCGTGACCAACACGACATACAACATCACGTCCACGGCGTTCATCCAAGTGCCCGCGTACGGCGTGTTCCCGCCGACCCTTCGACCGAAGCGCCGGCTTTGAAGGTGAACGCACGCGAGACGATCACCATCAATATCGCCGATTATGTGCGCGTGGGCGCAGGCAAGATCGCGTATGTGGACGGCGCCGATTCGGTGAGCGCCACGAAGGCCGCGGACGGAGACCTGTATGTGAACGACCAGACGTTGAAGTTCACCGCATCAAAGGATTATTCCGGTCCCGCGTCCATCACCTTCACCGCGGTGGATGGCAAACGCGACAAGAACGACAAGGTGAAAATCATCAATTCGGCGGTGTTGACGTTGCCGATCACCGTGATCGGACGTGACATGCCCGCGCCGACGTTCTCCTCGTCCACCATTGACGTGGTCGCAGGAGAAAGCGCCACCACCATCGATCTGACCGCGTTGACCCATTCGGCGTCCGACCTGTATGACGATGAGAAGCAGTACACGTATTCGGGTGGCACCGATTCCGACCAGGTGAGCGCAAGGTGAGTTCGAACGGCAAGCTGACCGTGTCCGCCGACAAGACCGCTTCGCCGGGAACAACGGTGAGCGTGCCGATTTCGATTCAATATTCGAAGGGCACGGTGAGTGCGGGCGTCACGGTTCGTGTGACGGCCTCCAACAGGCCTTTGGCACGCATCAACGCGAAAACCGTGAAGGTCAAGGCAGGATCCAGTGAGGAAGTGAACCTGCTGTCCGATGCGTATAATCCGTTCCCCGATTCCGCATTGACCGTGACCGGATGCACGTCCGATGGCGCGTCGAAGCTGACCGTGGACTGCCCGTCCAACGGTGTGGTGTCGATCAGCGCCTCGTCCGATATCGGCGCGAGCACCAACAAGGTGATCGTCAACGTGCGCGATGCCACCAATACGAAGGAACGTGAGGTGACGGGCACCATCAACGTTTCGGTGATGGACAAGCCGGATGCGCCGCTGCTCTCCCCCATCGCCGGAGACCCGCAGGATGGCGCGGTGAATCTGAGTTGGACGGCCGGCTCTTCGAACGGCAGTCCGATCAGCGAATACAAGGTGTCGTGGGGCGGCGACGGTTCCGGCGAGAAATCGTGCGGATCCGTGACCTCCTGCCAAATCACCGGCTTGAAGAACGGCAAGACGTACTCGTTCAAGGTGCAGGCCAAGAATGAGGTCGGCTGGTCGAAGGAGTCGAATGGCGTGGAAGGCACGCCTGACAAGCTTCCGGACACGCCGACCGATGTGAAGGCCGAAGCTAGCAAGAACACCATCACTGTCACATGGAAGGCTTTGGAGGGTAATTTCTCCGCCGTCGACAAGTATCAGGCGACGTTGAGCGGTCCTAATGTGGCGAATCCGGTCCAGGAAGTCACTGGCACCAGCATCACGTTCAAATTCGACGACAATGCGATCACCGACGGTGCATCCTATACCGCCACGGTCAAGGCGCATAACAAAGTGAACTGGAGCCAGCCCTCCACGGCATCCAATGCCGTTTCGCCTTGGGGTACGCCTGACAATCCGACTATTTCCGCCGATCAATCAGGCGACAAGATCGTGGTGAGAGGGCGGATCAATGACGCACGTAACTCGAAATACCAGTCGATTACGGTAAGCATCGAGGGCGAAGACAAATCCGTGGAGACAAGCGCCAAGGATTATTCCGTCGAATTCGACATTAAGAACGAGTGGTACTACAGAAAACTTAAGCCGACGATTACCGTGGTTACGGAACGCAGTGGCTCATTGCGCAACGAAGCGTCCGTTTCGACTTTCACAGCAGTCGATCCTCCAACCAATGTGAAGCTGGAACTCAACAACAACACATGTGTGGCGACCTGGTCCAGAAAAGGTGGACGCGTCACAGGTTTCGTTGTAAAGGCCAAGGGTTATTACGATGATGATGTTCATGAGAGCAGAGCCGAATGGCCGCTTTCCGGTGATTGGAGCACCTGCGATACGGTAAGCGTGCAACAGTACTTCATCGACACCTCACATCTCAGCGACCCAGCAATCGCTACCGATAATACCGTCGGCAACAAAAAGCCAGCGGAAATCACACTGCCATCCTCATTGACGTGGGATACACAGAACGCCAACATCATTCATGTCAATGGCGGTAGTTGGGAGGCCCACGGGCGAAGTGTCAAAGGCCAGATCGTCATCACTCCGGCAGGGGAAAGCTCGCATACCTACGATTGGCCAGCTAACGGCACACTGGATGTTTCCGACATCACCAGTCCTTCCGGTACCAGATGCGATTGGGAGGTTCGCGTGATCACCACTGCCGGGGAACCAGAAATCAATGCGACCAAGAAAAGCTCTGATCCCGTGACCGGAGTCCGATACGAGGAGAAAACCCCCGATCCGGAACCGGGACCAACCCCTGATAATGGAGAGACGCAATCCTCGATAGACACCAATGCTTCAGCCATCTCATTACGAACAGGTTGGCAGGAAAACAGCGCGAGGCATCTCATTCACCGTCAAATAAGCAAATTCAACATCACAACCAATCATCAATACGATCAATAGAAGCAACCAAGGAGTACCTATGAGCAACGAAAACGACGACGCCACCCAGCTGGGTTCCATTGGGCGCCATATGAGCAAGCCGCAACAGCCCGGCAATCCGCAGGCACACCCCGCATTCCAAGCTCCAAGCCTGCCGACGCATCCGCAGGAACAGGACGCCGACGAGGAGGGCACGGTACTCAGCACGCATAACGCAACTCCTTTCAGGCCGGCGAGGCTACGGTTCCAATGGCGCAGCCATGCAGGCGCAACCGACGCAATCCGCTCCAACACAACAGCCGCTACCACAATCGCAATCGGCTCCCGTAATGGCAACGCGCCAATTCCCGCAGACTACGGCACCAAGCGTCAAGCCCGCGCAGCCGGCCATGGCTTCTTCCATGATGTCCGCGCCGCAGGCCGACATCACCGAATTCCATGAACTGTTCGCCCAACTGGTCGGCAACGTCTCCCAAGTCGTGGTCGGCAAGGAACAGCCGATCCGCCAATGCGCCACCGCCATGATCGTCGGTGGCCACATTCTGCTCGAAGACAATCCGGGGACCGGCAAAACGCAGCTGGCCCGCGGCCTCGCCAACTCCATCGACATGTCGTTCAAACGTATCCAGTTCACTCCGGATCTGCTGCCGTCCGACGTGGTCGGCGTAACCTACTACGACCAGAAGAACGGCGAATTCGAATACCGCGAAGGTCCGATTTTCGCATCCATCGTGCTCGCCGACGAAATCAACCGAGCCTCGCCAAAAACGCAGTCCGCACTGCTCGAGGTCATGGAAGAGCAGAAAGTCACCGTCGACGGCGAAACCCATGCGGTACCGCAGCCGTTCATGGTCATCGCCACTCAGAACCCCATCGAGCAACTCGGCACCTACAAACTGCCTGAGGCGCAGATGGACCGTTTCCTCATCAAAACAACCATCGGCTATCCGAGCCATGACGTAAGCGTGAACATCCTCAAACAGGTCAACGTCACCGACCGTGCCTCCACCGTACATGCGGTGCTCACCGGCAATGACGTGCTGCGCATGCGCGCCATCAGCGAAACCGTGCGTCTCGACGACGCGATCATCGAATACATCGTGCGCTTGGTGGAAGCGACGCGCCACAACGAACGCATCCAAGTCGGATCGTCCATGCGAGGCGCGCTCGCACTGACCCGATGCGCCCGCGTGTGGGCCGCGTCCAGCAATCGCGGATACGTGGTGCCCGACGATGTGAAGCAACTGGCCGTCGCCGTGCTCGCACACCGCATCACGCTCACCGCGGAGGCCACATTCGCGGGATCCACCCCCGAACAGATGATCGAACAGATCCTCAATGAAGTGCCTTCACCGACCGTGGGCGCCACCGCCTGAAACGCACGGCGCAGCCAGCCGCGTACGACACGGCACACGCAAAGCGCACACCCCACACGAAACGTTCGTAAACCCCCGAAAGGTCAAGCATGCGACAATCCAAAACCATGCAGCGCAGGAGAACCATGCAACGATCCCTGCGTCGCATCAAGCATCGCATCAAACGACTGGTCACCTCATACGTGTCGCCGCTCGGATGGGCCGTGACCGGACTCGCCATCGCCTCACTCATAGCGTTCACAATCCTCAGCTGGCATGAACTGCTGACCATGGCGATCGTGTTCGCATGCATGATGGTCGCCGCCATCATGCTGTCGCTCGGCAACACGTCGTTCACCGCCACCATAGACGTGTCCAGCAGGCGCGTCACCGTGTCAGACACGGTGAAAGTCGATGTGTGCGTCGACAATCCAGGGCGCACGCCAACCACATCAGCACGCGGCGACCTGCCCATCGGAGACAGCCACGAACGATTCGCCATCCCCATGCTCGCCGCCGGCCAATCACGCCAAACCACCGTGGAATTCACCGCCGTCTCCCGCGCGGTACTGCCGGTCGGTCCCCTGTCCATACGCAAAGGCGACCCATTCGGACTCGTACGACACGAAAAGAAACTTGTCGACCAAATCAACGTGTTCATCCACCCGAAAACCGTTATGCTGAACACACTCAACGCCGGAATTCCGCGAGATCTCGAAGGCCAGCCAAGCGGCGAAATCGTCGACGACGACCTCGATTTCTACGGACTGCGTGAATACGAGCCAGGCGACGACGTACGCAACGTGCACTGGCTCAGCTCCGCAAAAACAGGCGCACTGATGATCCGTCAATACGAGGCGACCCGACGCACCGACACCGCATTGACCATCAGCGTGAACCCCGACGACTATGTGAGCTCCGACGAATTCGAACTGGCGGTATCCGTCCATGCCTCCATCGGCGTGCAATGCCTGCTCCAAAACCGACCGGTGACCTCACACGCGGGAACCGAACACATCATGCCACGCAACTCCACGGAATTCCTTGACGGCTGCAGCGCCATCTCCCCCGATATCAGCGACAATCCGAATCTGGCGCAAACCACCCTCGCCCATGCCCCCGACTCATCGTTCTACTACATCACCGTCGGCAGGCTCAAAAACATCGACGAAATCAAACACATGGCGCTCGCACTCCCCCGATCCGCAACCTGCGTGGTACTGCAAACCGCCATCGGACAGCCACGCGCCATCAAACGATACGCCGATTTCACCCTGGCGACCGTAGGAAACCTAGACGATCTCCCAATGATCATGGGGGTACTGGAATGAGCACCACAGGACTTTCCACCCACAACACCAACACCGGCGACACCGGCCGCACCACCGGATTCGGCAACACCTTCACCGGAACCGGCACCGGCTCATGGGCCGACTCCACACACTCCGTCATCTGGATGTCACGAGACGGCAAATCACAGGCACTCCCCTACCTACGCCGGACACGCGCCTCGCAATACGCAAGCCTGCTCGTCGCAGCCCTACTCACCCTCGCCGCCGCCAGCAACCTCATCGACGTCTACGGATCGGCCACATCCTGGGCGCTCGCCGCCCTTCCGTCCACCATCATCGGATCTCTCGTGGCGCTCGCAGGCACGGTTCCGGCACTTCGTCTCTGGTGGCAGATGCTGTTCATGGCCGTCGCCCAGCTGGTTGTCGGCCCTGTACTGTTCCTCAACGACACCACCATCGCCCATATTGTTCCGACCTTGCGCACGCTTACACAAGGCTGGATGAACATGCTCGGATCGTTCAAATTCATTCTGTCGGTCGAACCTCCCACCGGTACCGCCGATGGCTGTTTGCTGGCCGTATGGACCATCTGCCTGTGGTTCGCGCTACTGACCGGCATTTTCGCAGTGACTGAAGATGGCCGATTCACCATGATCGCCATTATTCCCGTTACCGCCAATCTTGCGATTTGCGCGCTGCTCGGCTCATCTTCCGGCTATTACCGCATGTTCGTAGGCACCATAATGGCGCTCATATTGGTGATTTGGATCAGCGCACGTTGGAAATTACTGGAATTGGGACGTTGGCTCAGTTCGTCGTGATCGTGGTGCTTTCCGTCGCATTGGCGATTGGAGGATGCCTCGTCGTCGATCAGGACCGCACCATTCTGCGCGACCATTATGATCCGCCGCTTAGCCCGTACAATTACACCAGTCCGTTAAGCGGCATGCGCTCGTACATTACAAACAGTAAGGACGACGTGCTCCTCACCGTCGAAAACCTGCCCGCTGGATCAAGCGTGCGACTAGCGGTCATGGACCGTTTCGACGGCAACGTATGGAATCTGTCCGACTCCACCATGTCGTCGGACTCCTCCAATTACCGACGTGTCGGCACCTCCATCACCAACAATGCCGAAGGCAAGAAATTCACCGCCACATTCACCGTGGACAAAGGACTCAGCGACTACTGGCTGCCCATGGCCGGAGCCGCATCCAGCGTGACATTCGACAACAGCGAAAACTCCGACTCGTTCTACTACAACAGCGACACCATGTCGGCCATCTACCCCTCACGCACCTCCGAAGGTCTCACCTACACGGAAACCGGCATCATGCCAACGGTTCCCACCGACAAACAGATCGCCAAAACAGACGCGGCCGCCATCAGCCAGCCAAAAGCCGAAGATGTGCCCGACTGCGTAGACAAACTCGCCACAGCCATCGCCGGAGGCCAATCCAAAGGCGGCGAAGCGGCCCAGGCCTTAGCCGAAAAGCTCAAAGAATCCGGTTGGTTCTCACACGGATTAAGCGGCGACTACCCGTCAACCGCAGGCCACGGCAACTACCGCATCGACCAACTGCTCGCCGGAACGGCCATGGTCGGAGACAGTGAACAATACGCCTCCGCCATGGCATTGATGGCACGCAGCCTAGGTCTTCCCAGCCGTGTGGTACTCGGATTCCTGCCAAAAGACGACGAAGGTGAAATCAGCGAAAGCCGCACCGAAGAACAAGGAACAACCACCATCACGAAATTCACCGGCAACGACGTGACCGCATGGGTGGAAATCAAACTGGACGGCTACGGTTGGGTGGCATTCTATCCAACGCCAAAAGAAACCAAAGTCCCCGACGAAAACCAGAACCTCACCCCACCGAATCCGCAAACCCTGGTACGCCAGCCCCCGGTACCACTCACCGACCCGCTACGCGACGACACCCAGCCAAAGGCAAGTCCTCAATCGGCGGAAGCATGGCCGACGAAACCTCAGCCAACCTGTTCTGGCAGCATTTCGGCAGAATCGCAAGAAAAGTAGCCATCTACGGAAGCCCTCTATGGACGCTGCTCATCATATGCGGTCTCCTGCTCGCCATCAAAGCGATCGCACTGGCACGATCAAGAAAACACGGCAGCACGCAGCAGCGTGTGGCAGCCGGCTGGCAATCGGTCGCCGCGCTCGCACGGCAAAGCGGACTCGACATTCGAGGCACACGCAGCGAACAGGCGGTTTCGATCGCGAATCAGATGGATATTTCCCGCGAGACCTTGCTCGCTTTGGCGCGCAAGCCGATTACGCGGCCTTCTCCGGTAATTTTGTCAACGAAGAGCATGTGCAGCAGTATTGGCGCGATATTGCGCAGGAACGCAAGTACATGCTCAAGTCATTGCCGACGTTACGCCGATGGCGTGCCAAACTTTCGCTTGCCGACGTTTTCCACTTCCGCAGCAACCGCAGCGGGCGGAACAACGGCAGCGATCGGAAGCACAATCGTAAGAAAGGACGGGACTCATGATCTTCCGTAGCATCGAGGCCGGCTGAATAGCAATGTCGGGTGCAAAAGAAAAAACAACCAAGACAACACTCTCGCCAGCCGTGGCGTATATGTCGTATGCGATGGCATGGGCGGCGGCAAAGGCGGCGAGCGGGCCAGCGCACAGGTGGCGGCATGTTTCTCGCAGCTTGCCGAACAGCCGTCGCGCAACCGTACGTCCATCGAACATGCGTTGAGCCAATCGCAGCAACAGGTGCTCGAACTTGGCCAGGAGCTTGGCGGCATCGCCGGAACCACCATCACCGGCGTGGTGCTGCCGACTCGCGTTGAAGATAGCGTGCATGAACAAGCCATCGATGAGTACTGCTACGTCATCAATGTCGGAGATTCACGCACCTACCATATGCGCGCCGATGCGGAAGGCCATTGGATGGCGGAGTCGCTGACCCGGATCACACGTGACCATTCCGAACGGCAGAACGCCATCGACACCGGCGAAATGCTACCGGACGAGGCGAACCGATGCATACCGCGCAATATCATCACCCAATGCGTCGGCGCTCCTGACGGCATTCAGCCGGACTGGTATGCGGCGCGCTCCACGGGACGTTTCATCATCTGCTCGGATGGCCTGCACGCGCAGATCGATCGGGAACTGCTCGCCGATGTGGCGGCCGCATATGGCGATCCGCAAGTCGCCGCGGATATGCTGGTGCAGTCCGCGCTCGACGCGGGCGGCAACGACAACGTCACCGTGATTGTGCTTGATATATGCGGCAAATCATCGGATTATTCGGCAAATGACGATTGGAACGTCAGCAAAATCGACGATCACGAGGATATCGGCGATTTACAGGAAAGCACATTGCAAACGTTACGTGCCGTCCAATAATGCGCATGTTCTCGCAATGACAATCGTCAATAATCGGATTTGTCACGTTATATCAGCGTATTCAATACAATATTTACAGAACACGAGATAAGGAGATCATGATGGTCGATTTCGATGCCGCGGTGGCGGCCGTGCAGGATCCGAACGCAGATCCCGTGTTTCTGGCGAAAATCGCTTACGAAAATCCGGAATTCGGCGCGAATGTGGTTGCCAATCCGCGTGCGTACCAGCCTGAAGCGTTGGGTCGCCCAGTTCGGCGACGAACGCGCACGACAGCAGCTGGTCGCGATGGGGTGGCCGGTTCCACAGGACGGAATCATGCAGCAGGAGGCCGAGACGGCTTCTGAACAGACGCAATACCAGATGCCAAGCGAACAGGCGCAATACCAGCAGCCGCAGCAATCATCGGAAGTGCAATATCAGGCGCAGCACCAGCCGCCGGCAACCCAGCAATGCCAGCCTGAGCCGTTTGCGGCAACACCTGCATCGAATATGGCGAACGATGCTTCGATGGAATACGTCGACCCATATACCAACCCGCAGACCTGTCTGAAGTGGCTGATTTTTCGCCGATTCAGCCGCAAGAGCCAGTCGCGTCGAATGCTGGTTTCACCGCAGAATTGGCCATGACCACGGAAGATCAGATGCTGATGGCTGAAATCGCAAGCAAAGCTCCGGAGCTGCACCCCTTCCTTGCGCGCAATCCGCATATCTACCCGGATCTGCTCAACTGGCTTGCCAGTCTCAATGATTCCGCCATCAACGCAGCCATCCGTCTGCGACGGTAACCCTTGGTAGAACTTGGCAAAAGCCCGACGAAAGCCGCCAAACAAGGCCTAATAAAAGCCGCTTGCATTGGTAAGCTTTCGTACCATAATATGTTCGTTGCGCCGTCATCCTCATTTATGGATTGACGACGCAACATGTATCGCGGCGCGAAGGAAATCAGCGCTGTTCGAAAGTGAAGAACTGGTCTCCGATACGCACCGTGCAAGGCGCGTCAAGCTTCATCGGCTTGCGTTCGACCTTGATCTCCTCATTGCCTTGAATGATGTACGTGCCGTTGAGCGAACCGTAATCCTCGATCCACAATACGCCATCCTGATCGAAGCTGATCGCCGCATGATTGCGTGAGATGGTGCGCGTCGGATCCTCCAACTTCACGAATTTCGCGCTTCCGGCACCTCAGCGGAAGGCTTGCGTCCCAGCAGCACACCCATATCGACGATCACTTCCTGGCCGGTCTGCTCGTTGTAAAGCACATACTCCAGCTTCGGCTGCTTCATGGTGAATGCCGAAGACAGCACCGTGCCATCCCAGTCAATGTCATCATCGTCATTGACCGGTTCGACGTCGGACGGTTCCAGCGCCGCGGCAGCCTGTTCCACCGGCTGTATGTTCGCCGCATACGATTCCGCGGATTCCTGCACATTTTCCAATGCTTGGAATGCTTGGGATTCCGGTGATTCGTATGTTGGCTGCGATGTTGGCTGCGACTGCGCAGCCTCCGCCATGGCGGGCTCAACGAGAGAAGACATTACTGTGGCATCATCGTCATACCAACCTGGTTCAGGTGGAGGCGGATATGGAAGAAAGCTCATACCTTCATTGTAATTTGCCATGCGATTTTGCGATGAAGATATCCGCTCTGCAATACGTACGGTTCCGCAATAGGCTGACTGTTGTCGTAGGGATCGCAGCAACTGCAGTTCCGCATTAAAAATAGTTCCGCATTAAAAAATGGGGATCAGCTGTTTCCAGCCAATCCCCATTCATGTATTGAGATGATTTCAGACGTTATGCCATTCCATCATCGCTTTTCGGATCACAGGGTGTCGCCCAAATCCATCTGACCGCCATTGTCGTCCAGGAAGTCATCCGGATTGAAGTCGTCGCCGAGCTTCAGATCTCCGAAGTCGATGTTCGAGAAGTCGACTTCGGACAGATCGGCGTCGCCGAAGGCGGCATCGGACTCGTCGCCACCCAAACCGAAGTTCGGTAGATGGTGTCGCGAATGGCCTTGTCAGGCTCGACCACGGCGTTACGGTAACGGGCAAGGCCGGTACCTGCGGGATGAGCTTACCGATGATGACGTTCTCCTTGAGGCCCTTGAGGTCATCGACCTTCTGGCTCAGAGCGGCTTCGGTAAGCACGCGGGTGGTCTCCTGGAAGGAAGCCGCGGACAGCAGGAATCGGTTGCCAGCGAGGCCTTGGTGATGCCCATCAGCTCCGGACGACCGGCAGCAGGCTTGCCACCTTCCTTCACGGCCTTCATATTGGCGGCCTTGAAGCGGGCCTGATCCACCAGTTCACCCGGAAGAAGGTCGGTATCGCCGGAATCGATCACCGTGATACGACGCAGCATCTGGTGCACGATGACCTCGATGTGCTTATCGTGGATATCCACGCCCTGGGAGCGGTACACGGTGTGCACTTCCTCACAATGTTCACCTGGCAGCACGCGGGCCGAGGATGCGCAGGATCTTCTTAGGATCGACGGAGCCTTCGATCAGCTGGGTGCCAGCTTCGACATGATCGCCGTCCTTGACCATCATCGGGGCGCGACGGGTCACCGGTAGGCGATCGGCTCGACGGAATCGTCGTCCGGCTTCAGGATGACCTGACGGCCGCGCTCGGTGTCTTCCACCTTGACCACGCCAGCGAACTCTGCGATCGGGGCCTCACCCTTCGGAGTACGGGCTTCGAAAAGCTCGGTAACACGAGGGAGACCCTGGGTGATATCGGATGCGGAAGCAACGCCACCGGAGTGGAAGGAACGCAGCGTCAGCTGGGTACCAGGCTCGCCGATGGACTGTGCGGCCACGATGCCAACGGCCTCGCCGACATCCACCAGCTTGTTGGTGGCCAGCGACCAGCCATAGCACTTGGCGCACACGCCGCGCTTGGATTCGCAGGTAAGCACGGAACGGGCCTTGACCTCTTCCACGTCGTGGGCAACAAGATCGTTGAGCACGTCCATGGACAGCGCGTCACCGGCCTTGTACAGCACGGTCTCGCCGTCGGCGGGATCGATCACGTCGGTTGCGAGCAGACGGGAGTACGGACCGCCATCGGCGGCCTTGACCAGATGCAGGTTGCCTTCAGCATCACGCTCGCCGACCTTCATCGTCAGGCCACGCTTGGTGCCGCAATCCTCTTCGCGCACGATTACGTCCTGGGAAACGTCCACCAGACGACGGGTCAGGTAGCCAGACTCTGCGGTACGCAGTGCGGTATCGGCCAGACCCTTACGTGCACCGTGCTGGGAGATGAAGTATTCCAGCACGGACAGGCCGTCACGGTAGTTGGACTTCACCGGTCGAGGAATGATCTCGCCCTTCGGGTTGGCCACGAGGCCTCGCATGCCTGCGATCTGGTTGATCTGCATCATGTTTCCTCGTGCACCGGACTGCACGATGATAGCCAGGTTGTTCTTGGAGTCGAAGTGTTCCTCGACCGCCTCAGAAACCTCGCTGGTGCACTTGGTCCACAGTCGATGAGTTCCTGACGGCGCTCCTCTTCGGTGAGCATACCGATTTCGTAGTTCTCGTTGACCTTGTCGGCTTCGGCTTCGTACTTCTCGATGTACTCGTCGCGCTCGGACGGCTGGATAACGTCGGAGAACGCGAAGGACACACCGGACCACGGTGCGCGGGTGAAGCCCATATCCTTCAGCGCGTCCAGCGTTGCCGCCACCTGTGCGGTGGAGTAACGGGTTGCGATGTCGTCGACGATCTTGCTCAGACGCTTCTTCGGAGCCTGATCGTTCACGAACGGGTAATCCACCGGCAGCGTGCTGTTGAACAGAATACGGCCATAGGAGGTTGCGAAAAGCACGGAACCATCATGGAAGCGCTCTTCCTTCACCACGGCCGGGCTGCCCGGTTCCGGATCGACGACTTCGATTTCGCTCGGCTCCCAGCCCTTCGGCAGCACAAAGTCTTCCGGAAGGCGGATAAGCACCTTGGCCTGCATGTCGATCTCATGCTTGTCGAGGGCCATTTCGGCCTCTTCCAGCGAGGAGAACACGCGGCCCTGACCCTTGGCACCGTCGATGACGGTGGTCAGGTAGTACAGACCGAGGATCATATCCTGGCTCGGCATGGTCACGGTGTGGCCGTCAGCCGGCTTCAGAATATTGTCGGAAGCCATCATCAGGGAGCGTGCTTCAGCCTGGGCTTCAGCGGACAGCGGCAGGTGGACTGCCATCTGATCGCCATCGAAGTCGGCGTTGAATGCGGCGCAGGCAAGCGGCGGCAGGTGGATGGCCTTGCCTTCCACCAGAATCGGCTCGAATGCCTGAATACCCAGACGGTGCAACGTAGGTGCACGGTTCAGGAGCACCGGATGCTCGGCGATGACCTCTTCGAGCACGCCCCACACTTCGGAGTCGCCGCGGTCCACGAGACGCTTGGCGCTCTTCATGTTCTGGGCATAGTTGAGGTCGACAAGGCGCTTGATGACGAACGGCTTGAACAGCTCGAGGGCCATCGGCTTCGGCAGACCGCACTGGTGCATGCGCAGGGACGGACCGACCACGATCACGGAACGGCCGGAATAATCCACACGCTTACCGAGCAGGTTCTGACGGAAACGACCCTGCTTACCCTTGAGCATGTCGCTCAGGGACTTCAGCGGACGGTTGGAGGCGCCGGTGACCGGGCGGCCACGACGACCGTTGTCGAACAGGGAATCGACGGCTTCCTGCAGCATGCGCTTCTCGTTGTTGAGCATGATTTCAGGAGCGCCGAGCTCGATCAGTCGCTTCAGACGGTTGTTACGGTTGATCACACGACGGTAGAGGTCGTTGAGATCGGAAGTGGCGAAACGGCCACCGTCGAGCTGCACCATCGGGCGCAGATCCGGCGGAATGACCGGAATCACGTCGAGCACCATGGCCTCCGGCTTGTTGCCGGTGGTCAGGAAGGCGTTGACGACCTTCAGTCGCTTCAGGCGCGGGCCTTGCGTTGGCCGGTACCGGTGTCGATCTCCTCGCGCAGCTGCTTGGAAGCGGCTTCAAGATCGAAGTCCTGCAGGCGCTTCTTAATGGCTTCGGCGCCCATGCAGCCTTCGAAGTAATCTCCGTAGCGGTCTTCCATCTCACGCCACAGGTCGACGTCGCCTTCCATGTCGCCCGGCTTCAGGTTCTTGAAGCGGTCGAACACGGCGCTCAGACGCTGGATCTGCTCGTCGAAACGAACGCGGATGGCGGCCATTTCACGCTCGGCGCTGTTGCGCAGCTTGGCGCGTGCGGAGCCCTTGGCTTCGCCTTCGGCCTCAAGTTCAGCCAGATCGGCTTCGACCTTCTTGGCACGCTCTTCGATTTCCGCGTTGCGGCGCTTCTCCAGGTTGGCGATATCGTTGTCGAACTCGTCCTGCAGACCCGGAAGATCCTCATGACGCTGTTCCTCATCGACGCTGGTGACCATGTAGGCGGCGAAGTAGATGACCTTTTCCAGATCCTTCGGAGCGATGTCCAGCAGGTAGCCCAAACGGGACGGAACACCCTTGAAGAACCAGATGTGGGTCACCGGAGCGGCAAGCTCGATATGGCCCATGCGCTCACGACGAACACGGCTCTTGGTGACTTCCACACCGCAGCGTTCGCAGACGATGCCCTTGAAGCGCACGCGCTTGTACTTGCCGCAGGCGCATTCCCAGTCGCGGGTAGGTCCGAAGATCTGCTCGCCGAACAGGCCGTCTTTCTCCGGTTTCAGGGTACGGTAGTTGATGGTTTCAGGCTTCTTGACCTCACCGTGGCTCCAGTTACGGATATCGTCGGCGGTGGCCAGGCCAATCCTCAGTTTGTCAAATGCGTTGACGTCCAGCACTCTATTGTCCTGTCTATCGATTCTTAATGCTTAATCACGTTTCATCAGGCTGGTCGCGCCGCGCTGTCAGGCAACGCGACCAGCCTTGGGATCACTGGAATTCAGGTTCTTCCACAACCTGGTCTTCCTTGGCGGCCGCGTCAGGACGTGCGCCAATGTTGAAGCCCAAATCGTCGGAGGAAGTAGACGGATCGTCGTCCTCGTCCTTCATGTCAATGGCCACGCCTTCGGCGTTGAGCACTTCGACGTTCAGCGACAGGGACTGCATTTCCTTAAGCAGCACCTTGAAGGATTCCGGAATGCCTGCCGGCGGCAGGTTGTCGCCCTTCACGATGGCGCCGTAGACACGCACGCGGCCGTCGACGTCATCGGACTTGGTGGTCATCATTTCATGCAGCGTGTAGGCGGCGCCATAGGCCTCGAGGGCCCACACTTCCATCTCGCCGAAACGCTGGCCACCGAACTGAGCCTTACCGCCCAACGGCTGCTGGGTGATCATGGAGTACGGGCCAGTGGAACGCGCGTGGATCTTGTCGTCGACCAAGTGGTGCAGCTTCAGCATGTACATGTAGCCAACGGAGATCGGCTTCGGATACGGTTCGCCGGTACGGCCGTCGAACAGCACAGCCTTGCCGTCGTCGCCGACCAGCTTGTTGCCGTCGCGATCCGGAAGGGTGCAGGACAGCAGGCCCTTGATGGTTTCCGGACGAACGCCGTCGAACACCGGAGTTGCCACCGGAGTGCCCGGCTCGCCCTTTTCGGCGCCCTGCGGAATGTACTTCTTCCAAGCGGCTTCGGCATCCGGATCAAGGGAGATGTCCCAGCCGGCGTGCGCGATCCAGCCCAAGTGCAGTTCCAGCACCTGGCCAAGGTTCATTCGAGAAGGCACGCCCAGCGGGTTCAGCATGATGTCGACCGGAGTACCGTCGGCAAGGAACGGCATATCCTCTTCCGGCAGAATGCGGGAGATAACACCCTTGTTGCCGTGGCGGCCAGACAGCTTGTCGCCCTGGGTGATCTTACGATGCTGCGCGATGTAGACGCGGATCATCTGGTTCACGCCGTTCGGCAGCTCGTCGCCGTCTTCCTCGGCATCCTCGCGAGTGATCTCCTTGACGGCGATCACAGTACCGGTTTCGCCGTGAGGCACGCGCAGCGAGGTGTCACGCACCTCGCGGCTCTTCTCGCCGAAGATGGCGCGGAGCAGACGCTCTTCCGGAGTCAGCTCGGTCTCGCCCTTCGGGGTGACCTTGCCCACCAGAATGTCGCCGGCTTCGACCTCGGCACCGATGCGAATGATGCCACGCTCGTCGAGGTTGGCCACCGCGTCCTCGCCGACGTTCGGCAGATCGCGGGTGATCTCTTCGGCACCCAGCTTGGTTTCGCGGGCGTCGATCTCATATTCCTCGATGTGGATGGAGCTCAGGGTGTCGTCCTGCACGAGACGCTGGGAGATGATCACAGCATCCTCGTAGTTGTAGCCGTTCCACGGCATGAAGCGATGAGCAGGTTCTTGCCCAGTGCCATTTCGCCCTTCTGGGTGGCCGGACCATCGGCAAGCACGGTACCGGCTTCCACACGTTCGCCGTCGTGGATCAGCGGAACCTGGTTGTAGCAGGTGGTCTGGTTGGAACGCAGGAACTTGGCCAGCTTGTAGGAGCTGGTGGTGCCGTCGTCGTTCATCACACGGATGATGTCGGCGGAAACATACGTCACCACACCCGGCTTCTCAGCCAGAATGACATCGCCGGAATCGACGGCCGCACGCCATTCGGCACCGGTGCCCACCAGCGGGCGCTCGGATTCGATCAGCGGCACTGCCTGACGCTGCATGTTGGTACCCATCAGCGCTCGGTGGCCTCATCGTGCTCCAGGAACGGAATCAGGGAGGCGCCGACGGAAACCATCTGACGCGGGGAAACGTCCATGTAGTCAACGGAGCTGACGGGCACATCGACTGCTTCTTCTTCGCCGACTCGGGCAAGAGCCTGCTTCTTGACGAAGTTGCCGTTCTCGTCGAGTTCCTGGTTGGCCTGTGCGATCACGTGCTCGGCATCGCGGTCTGCGGTCATGTATTCGACCTCGTCGGTCACATGGCCGTTGATGACCTTACGGTACGGGGTCTCGATGAAGCCGAACGGATTGATGCGGCCGAAGGTTGCCAGAGAACCGATAAGACCGATGTTCGGACCTTCAGGAGATTCGATCGGGCACATACGGCCGAAGTGGGACGGGTGCACGTCTCGCACTTCCATGGATGCGCGGTCACGAGACAGACCGCCAGGGCCCAGAGCGGACAGACGACGCTTGTTGGTGACGCCTGCCAACGGGTTGTTCTGATCCATGAACTGCGACAGCTGGGAAGTTCCGAAGAACTCCTTGATGGTGGCGTTCACCGGACGAATGTTGATCAGGGACTGCGGGGTGATGGCCTCCGGATCCTGGGTGGTCATACGTTCGCGGACCACACGCTCCATACGGCTCAGACCGGTACGCAGCTGGTTCTGGATCAGTTCGCCGACCTGGCGGATACGACGGTTGCCGAAATGATCGATATCGTCGACGTCCACGCGCAGATCCACATCCTGGCCGTCACGCTTGCCCGGGAACTTGGTGTCGCCGGCATGCAGGGTGACCAGGTACTTGATGGTGGAGATGATGTCTTCGCGAGACAGGCTGCGATCGTTGACATCCTTTTCCAGACCAAGCTTGCGGTTGATCTTGTAACGGCCAACGCGGGCCAGATCGTAACGCTTGGTGTTGAAGTAGAAGGAATCCAGCAGGTTGCGGCCAGCTTCCGGCGTCGGGGTGTCGGCCGGGCGGATCTTGCGGTACAGATCGGTCAGAGCCTCGTCCTGGGTCTGCACGGTCTCCTTGGCAAGCGCGTCCATAACCAGCGGGTAATCCCTGAACGCATCGGCGATCTCATCCTTGGTCATGCCGATGGCCATGAGGAACACGATGGCGGACTGCTTGCGCTTGCGGTCCACGCGCACGCCAAGCACGTCACGCTTGTCGATCTCGAACTCAAGCCATGCGCCACGGCTCGGATGATCTTCGCGCCGAAGACTTCCTTGTCGGAAGTGCGATCCTGGCTGCGGTCGAAGTACACGCCCGGAGAACGCACCAGCTGAGACACGATCACTCGCTCGGTACCACCGATGATGAAGGTGCCGTGCGGGGTCTGCAGCGGGAAATCGCCCATGAACACGGTCTGGGACTTGATTTCGCCGGTGTCGCCGTTTTCGAATTCAGCGTTCACATACAGCGGCGCGGAGTAGGTGTAATCCTTCTCCTTGCACTCCTGCACGGTGTGGCGCGGTTCTTCGAAATACGGATCGGAGAAGGTCAGGCTCATGGTCTGAGCGAAGTTCTCGATCGGTGAGATCTCCTGGAAGACCTCATCAAGACCGGAGGTGTGGGGCACGGTGTTGGTGCCGTTCGCCAGATCCTCCTCGACACGCTTCTGCCAGCGCTCGTTGCCGATGAGCCAGTCGAAGCTGTCAGTCTGTACACCCAACAGGTAGGGTACATCAATGGGCTCGCGGATGGAGCCGAAGTTCACACGGTCCGACGCCTTGTGCAGATCAATATCGTGCTGGTCGGCGCGTGCGATGATGGTGGTGGTGTTCGTCGTAGCCTCAGCCAATGGACGTTCCTTATCGCTCGCTAAATCGTTTCGATATGTTTCCCCGGAAGCGCTCCCATTGGCCACCATATGCCTAGTACGCGGGCGCTTCTTCCTTGTCAGCGTGCCCGCTATATGACACGCATGTACGCAAAGTCATGAGAATAACATATCCTATAGATTTTTATTCAATAGTGACGCCGACCGGATCGGACTTCGCTTTGGGATGCCCTTCAATCGAAAGCTGCGCCGAATACACGCCACGATCCACCTTCGGCAGGGTGGATTGATCCTCCACGCATTCGCTGCCAGTACGCGTTCCCGGCAGGTGATCGTCTGTTTGACCTCGTCGCCCTTCGCCAACAGACGATAGTCGGTGTCAACGGGGCACACATTCGACTTCCAAACCACATCATCGCCCGATTTGATCGTCAACACCACGCTGGAAGCCGACACATCAACCAAGCAACCAACCTTGCTTGAACCGTCATATTTGACGTCCGTAGTGAAATCCATCGAATCGCCCACACCGAAACTTGACGCCGCAGGAGTCAACGAAAGCGCGACATTGGACGCATCGCAATCCGGCACCCCGCTTTTCTTCTCCTTGGTCGGGGACGGCACTTCCTTACGGGAAATCGCATACACGTCCGCATGATGAATCTCACGATTCACCGCGACAATCCCCCTCGACAGGGAGTACAGACAAAACACCAGAAAAGAAATCAGCACTATCGCAGCGATGCCGACGACGATGCGACGGCGACGAAATATCGCCTGCTGTTTTTTCGAACGTTTCTTGCCGGATTTCGAGGACGTCTTCTGTGCCATGATTTCACAGTCTAGCGTGCGCACATCCAAAGAACGTCGGCATTCTTCCTTTCATACCGGAAGACGCACATCCGCATTCGGCAGGATTTCGATAAGACCATCCTCATCCAACGATGCGATGCACCGATCAAGCTGGATATGGTCATCCCACAGTCGTTCAAGCGACTTGCGATTAAGGGCGGTCGCACCTTCCGGCAGATTGCGCAGCGCATTCAGCACCAGCCCACGCACCTGACGATCCGTACCTTGGAAACGTTGACGCGGCCGCGTGCGACGTTCCCCCAATCCCGGACGACCATTATGCAAAAACACGCAATGTCCCGAAACAGGGCACGCCTCGCACAACGGAGCCTTTGCCGTGCAGACGGTCGCGCCCAATTCCATAACGGACTGATTCCACACCACTGAAGGACGGTCGAACCGTCTGCATTTTGAGGCATCATCCTGCGGCAACATCTGCTTCGCCAACGCACGTTCCGCAGGTCTTGCGGCGCCGCCAAGCGACTCCTCGCCAAGAAAGACCCTCGAAAGCACCCTGCGAATATTCGTATCCACCACCGCGATGCGCTCACCAAACGCGAAACTCATCACCGCGCTGGCCGTATAATCGCCGATACCCGGCAATGCCAGCAACTCATCGTACGTACGCGGCAGCTTGTTATCGTAATCGGAAGCGACCACGCGGGCGCATTCCTGCAATCGCAAGGCGCGTCTCGGATAGCCGAGCCTGCCCCAAGCCGTGATCACATCCGCTTTCGCGGCATCGGCAAGCGCGACCGCATCAGGCCAGCGTTCCATCCAATCGTTCCAATACGGTACCACACGGCTCATCTGCGTCTGCTGGCTCATCACTTCGGAGACAAGCACGCCCCACGCAGTAGTGCGGCCGAAACGCCATGGCAGGTCACGCGCCGAAGCATGCCACCATTCG
>ENA-OQEB01000103-OQEB01000103.1-human-gut-metagenome-genome-assembly--contig:-NODE-103-length-33225-cov-3.664481_pt1 | contig 33225 bp, 50 predicted proteins | sample MGYA00242787_ERZ504619 | MGnify/ENA primary metagenome ERZ504619 (study PRJEB26092, sample SAMD00036317) | human gut metagenome | host: Homo sapiens | study: EMG produced TPA metagenomics assembly of... | reverse complement strand
CGCATCAGCTGGTTGTCAAACTCCGTCTCGATCTCGCAGGTGGCTCACACCGCTTCCCGGGTGTAGCGCTCCACATAGGGTGGCAGGTGCTGTCCAGTGCAAAGTGGCAGACGAACCCCAGCGCATAGGCCAACGCAGCATTCTTGTTGCGGGTCGTGTTCACCACGCCCCGGGCCCGGGTAAAGAACACTCGACCCGGCTGCTCATGCATGGCGTTGCCCAGCCGGTTCACGGGGTTGGACTGCAATGCCCGGTAGTAGAACATCAGGTCAGGCCCGTGCAGGCCCATATCATACAGCGGCCGGTACGGGGTGATCTTTTCCCGCAGCTCCCTGGGCAGCTGCACCAGAACATCCGCACCAAAGCGGCGGTGTGCATAAGTAGATGGCATATCCTCTCCTCCTTTTCGTACCAGAATCAGTATAGCAGAATCCCGCCCCCGCCGCCACCCTTCCGGGTCTGATTTGTGTAAAATTTTTGAGATATTTTTCATCACGCCCATCCCATAGCGCAAAAACGCCCCGCCGGTCTCCCGGCAGGGCGCTTTCGCAGGGTGGTATTGCAGACCGGTTCGGTCTGTGAAACGTCCGGCAGCCAAAAGCCGCCGGGCGTTTTTTGACCCGGCGGCTTTCACCTACTTCAAACGATCAGTCTTTTTTCACCATCATCTTGCTGGCCTTATAGATATCGCCGCAGCCAGAGTGATGACCAGATCGCCCTCCCGGGCATTCTGCTTGACCCAGTCAGCGGCAGCCTCCAGGCTGTCCACCAGCACAGAGTTGGGGATCTGCGCCGCCAGCTTTGCGCTGGTAATGGTGGGGTCGTTGGGCTCGCGGCTGCCCATGATGGGGGTGATCACCGTGATATCAGGGATCTTGAACACATCCACAAAGTCGTTGAACAGCATCTTGGTCCGGCTGTATGTAAACGGCTGATGGACTGCGATGACACGATTGTAGCCCAGCTCCTTGGCGGTGTTCAGGGTCGCGCGGATCTCGGTGGGATGATGGGCGTAGTCGTCCACGACCACCGCGCCGTTGCACTCACCGTAGACCTCAAAACGGCGGCCTGCCCCCTTGAAGTTCAGGCAGCGTTGGCGCACTGCTCCACGGTCAGGCCCACAGAGCGGCAGACAGCACACATGGCCAGTGCATTGTAAATGTTGTGGCGGCCCGGCACTGCCAAACGGATGTGGCCCAGCTCATTGGTATCCCACTCCTTCAGATCAAATTCAAAGAAGCCGGGCTTGTACTCCTGCACGTTGACAGCACGGTAATCGGCCGCATTGTCAATGGCAAAGGTGCGCACGCGGCGGTCCAGGGTGTACATGACATCCATGGTGTTCTTATCATCCGCATTGGCAAAGATCATAAAATGGGTCATCAGGGCAAAGCGCTTGAAGGCAAACTTCAGCTCGCCCATGCTGCCGTAATAGTCCAGATGGTCGTTATCGATGTTCAGCACCACGGACATATAGGGGGTCAGCTTGAGGAAGGTCTCGGAGAACTCGCAGGCCTCGATGACGATATCATCGCCCTTGCCGGCCTTGCCGTAGCCGCCGATGAGGGGCAGCTTGCCGCCGATGACTGCAGAGGGATCACGGCCTGCCAGCTCCAGTGCGGTGGTGATCATGGAAGTCGTGGTGGTCTTGCCGTGGGTGCCGGAAACGCAGATGCTGTCCTTGTACAGGCGGCTCACATAGCCCAGCAGAACACTGCGCTCCACAGTGGGGATGCCATAGGAAGCGGCGGCGTTCAGCTCCACGTTGTCCTTGGCAATGGCGGCAGAGTAAACCACCAGGTCAGCGCCGATCACGTTGTCCGCAGCATGACCCAGGCTGACCTTCACGCCCATCTCCCGCTCCGAGCGGATGATGCTGCCGTCCAGCACATCGCTGCCGGAGATATCATATCCCTTGGCAGTGAGGATCTGGATCAGCGGATACATACCGCTGCCGCCGCAGCCGATGAAATGGATCTTTTTTACATTATCCAGCAGATGCATGGTATAATCAGTAACGAACATAAGCAGGCAAACCTCCAATAAACAAACGGCCGCAAGGCAGACCGAATCCATCTTAATTCTTGGGTACTACTTATTATATAATTTTTGGCCGACAAAATAAACAGTTCCGAGCGAATTTTCGGAAAGAACCAGAAACTCCGGCACATTTTTGTGACAACTGTACAGATAGCCCATGGATTTTCGCCCCTTTTGCACACTTCATAAAAGATTTACATTTTTTATCAGCTTGATAGCTAACAATTTTGAAGTATTTGTGGTATGATAGATGCAAATTTTGAACTATCACGCTGCCGCCGGATGCGCGGCTGGAAAAGAGGAATCTCATTTTGAACATCAAGATCACTGCGGACAGCACCTGCGATCTGTCCGAAGCGCTGCTCCGGCAGTGGAACATCAGCCTGATCCCCATGCACATCCTCATGGGGGAGGAAAGCTATCTGGACGGCGTTACCATCCACCCCGCCGATGTATTCGCCCATGCCCAGAACGGCGGCAAAATGCCCAAATCCGCCGCCCCCAATCTGGTGGAGTACACCGACTTCCTCGCCCCCTTTGCCAGAGACTACGATGCCGTCATCCACATCAATGTCGGCTCCAAATTCTCCTCCTGCTTCCAGAACGCCCGGCTGGCGGCGCAGGAGTTCGGCAACGTCTATGTTGTGGACAGCGAAAATATCTGCACCGGGCAGGGCTATCTCGTCCTGCAGGCAGCCAAGTGGGCCGCTGACGGCCTGCCGCCCAAGAACATTTCCATGCGCTTACAGGGCCTTGCCAAGCGGGTCGAGTTGAGCTTTGTGCTCAACCAGCTGGACTACATGGCCAAAAGCGGCCGCTGCTCCGGCGTGCTGGCCTTCGGGGCCAACATTCTGGCATCAAGCCCAGCCTGGCCGTCATCGATGGTGAACTGAAAGTCGTGCGGAAGTACCGGGGCAGTCTGCCCATCTGCGTGGGCAAGTACATCACCGACCAGCTGGCGAACCGGGAGGACATCGACCGCAGCATGGTGTTCATCTCTTCCACCCAGGCGAAGCCCGGCTGCATGGAGCCATCAAGGCCGGACTGCGGCAGTACGGCAATTTTGAGAATGTCTACGAGACCGACATCGGCACCACCATCGGCGGCTATTCCGGCCCCGGTACCATCGGCATCGTGTTTGCACGCAAGCAGTAAATTTCTCCCTGCACACAAAAAAAGACGCGCTCATCACAGAGCGCGTCTTTTGCTTGATATCCGGTTTTCTCAGCTCAGCCGTCCGCTCTCTACCGAGAAGCTCAGGTCGGCCACGGCCATGGTGGATCTGCGGTGGGAGACCAGCAGGACAGTCTTTTCCCTGCATTCATCCCGCACGGCCTTGAGGATGATCCCCTCGTTCAGGCTGTCCAGATTGGAGGTAGGCTCGTCCAGCAGGAGGAAAGGTGCATCGTGCAGGAAGGCACGGGCCACACCGATGCGCTGGCGCTCACCGCCGGAGAGGGCACCGCCCAGCTCGCCCACAGGGGTATCATATCCCTTGGGCAGGCTGTTGATAAAACCATCCAGGGCGGCCTTTCTGCAGGCAGCCTCCACCTCGGCACGGGTGGCATCGCGCCGGGCGATCCGGATGTTGTTTTCTATGGTATCGTCAAACAGCTCCGTTTCCTGGGTCACAAGACTTTCCTGGGCGCGCAGGGCAGCAGTGTTCACGGTGCGGATATCCCGTTCACCAAACCGGATGGTGCCGCTGCTCACATCCCAGAAGCGCATGAGCAGCCGCAGGAAGGTGGATTTGCCGCTGCCGGAACGGCCCGTAATGCCCACGATCTTCTTTTCCGGGATAGTCAGGCTCAGGTCGTGGAGCACCTCTTCCTTGGCGTAGGCAAAGCTGACATGCTCAGCCTGTGCACCGGTAAAGACGGTATCCGCGCCGTCGATCACATCGGCAGTCACGGGGTCTTCGTCCAGCAGGTCAAGGACACGGTCGGCACTGGCGAACACCTGGGTCAGGCTGGCACCAAGGTTGGCCAGCGCCACCACCGGGCCAAAGGAGCTCAGGCCGACAGGGTGCAGATCAGCACTCCCTCCGCGCCCAGCTGGCCATTCTGATACAGCCGGATGCTCACCCCCAGCACAGCCAGCGCCGTCAGCACGATGAGGGTGTTGGCGGCACCCACGGTCACGCCCTCGCGGTACTTCATGGCCTTCTGCTTCTCCCCCAGCGTCTCGCTGTGGGCCGTGATGCCCTCGGCACGCGCGGCGGTGTTCTGGTACTGCAGAATATCCCGCAGGCCGCGCAGGCTTTCCAGCAGATAGCTGTTGGTGTCGGCCAGGGCCTGCCGGTACTCGCGGGCGGCTTTGTCGCCCCGTCTGGCAGACCACACCGGCAGAGCAATGCCCACCAGCAGATAGCCTGCCAGCAGCACCAGTGCGGGCAGAATATGATAACTGGCCGTAAAGCAGGTCATGCCGGTCACACAGAGGATCGCGATGCAGACCGGCGAAATGGTGTGGGCATAGAACACCTCCAGCTGCTCGATGTCGGCGGTGATCAGAGAGATCAGGTCGCCCCGGTCACGGCCCTCCAGCTTGGCGGGGGTCAGGCGGCGGAGTGCGCCGAACACCTTATCCCGGATGAGGGCCAGCAGCTTGAAGGCGATATAGTGGTTGGAGGCCTGCTCTGCGTAGCGCAGCACGCCGCGCAGCAGGGCAAAGACAAGGATGCAGCAAAGGCCGTGCCCACGCCTGCCAGCGGGCTGGGCAGGCCTGCCGCCGTGAGCAGGGCAAAGCCGCCGAAGATCGTGATAAAGGTGGCGCAGAAATGGCCGATGACACCCATGACAATGGCTGCCAGCATGATGGGCAGCATGGGCCGGACCAGCACGATCAGCCGTGCGGCAATGGCAAACGGACTGCTGTGTTTTGTGTTGTTCATGCGCTCACCTCCCCAAGGTCTTCCAGCTGTTTCTGGGCGTTGTACAGGCGGCTGTACACCCCCTGTGCCGCCAGCAGGTCGTTGTGCGTTCCCTGCTCGGCGATGCGGCCTGCCTCCAGCACATAGATGCAGTCGCTGTCCACCACATTGGCCAGACGGTGGGAGATCAGGATCACTGTTTTCTTTCCCGCCAGGCTGTGGATGGCTTTCATGATATCGTTCTCACTCTCGGCATCCACATTGGAGGTCGCCTCGTCGAACACATAGATGGGTGAATCATGCAGCAGGGCACGGGCCATGCAAGGCGCTGGCGCTGCCCGCCGGACAGGTTGGAGCCTCCCTCGTGGAGCGCCGTTGCAAGGCCGCTCTGGCTGCGGCAGAAGTCTGCAAGGTTCACCTGCTCCAGCGCCGCCCAGAGCTCGGCTTCGGCTGCATCGGGCCGGGCCATCCGGAGGTTGGCTTCCACCGTGCCCTTGAAGATGGCCGCATTGTGGGGCACCAGTGTCAGCAGGCGCAGACGGTCGGCCTGCTTCCATTCACTGACCGGGATGCCGCCCAGCGTGACCTCTCCCTCCGTCGCGGTGCGGGCACCGGACAGGATGGCCGCTATGGTGCTCTTGCCGCAGCCGGATTCTCCCACCAGCGAGACAAAGCTGCCCTGCGGGATGGTCAGGGACACATCATGCAGATGGTGCGCTCCTTCTCGTAACCAAAAGTGACATGCTCCAGCGCAAGGGTGCTGTCGGCCGGGTCGGCGGTCTTTTCGCCATCTTCAGGCTCCTGGCAGAGAGCAGTCTGAAGATCTTCTCAGCCGAAGCCGCACCATTCATGGCAATGTGGAAGTAGCTGCCCAGCAGGCGCAGGGGCAGGAAGAAATCCGCCGCCAGCAGGAGGATGGTCAGGGCGCTGGTCAGGCTGAGCTGGCCTTTGGCAAAGGCCGATGCCGCGCTGATGATGCCCAGACCCGCACCGCCGTAGCCATCAGGTCCATCAGGGTCACGCTGTTCAGCTGCATGGTCAGCACCTTCATCGTGATCTTGCGGAACCGCTCGGCCTGGGCATTCATCTCCTCGTGCTTCCAGCCGTCCGCCTGATAGATCTTCAGGGTGGTCAGGCCCTGGATATTCTCCAGAAAGCTGTCGCCCAGGGTGGTGTACTCGCCCCAGTAGTTCGCCAGCAGCTTCTTGGCGAACTTCTGCACCGCCACAATGGACAGGGGGATGAGCGGCACACAGCACAGCAGGAGGATGGCCGAGCGCGCGTGCACACCCACCAGCAGCACAAACAGGGTCACCGGGGCCAGCAGGCTGTAAAACAGCTGGGGCAGATACTTTGCAAAGTAGGTGTCGATCTGCTCTACACCCTCGCTGGCCAGCATCACGGCTTCACTGGTGGCCACCGTCTCGCTGTAACCGGCCCCCAGCCGGGTGAGCTTTGCATAGATGCTGCTGCGCAGGGTGCGCTTGACATCCTTGGAAGCCCGGTCGCTCATATCGGAGGCGCAGAGGGTAAGGCCATAGCGCACCGGCACAGTCAGCAGGCAGAGCAGCATCCCCTGCCAGAGGGCATTACCGGTCAGGCTGCCCGCAAACACGCCGCCGATGAGACGAGATACCGTCATCACCAGCACCACATTGCACAGCATCCCCAGCCACTGGAACAGCACGTTCAGCCCCACATAGTGCAGGGCCTTCCGATCGAAGGAAAGCAGTTTTTTGTTGATCACGAAGCGTTCTCCTTTTCAGATTCATCCGGGCCGAACAGACGGTCATATTCGCCGGTAAAAGCCCGTTCGGGCAGGGCCGAAGTCAGGGCCAAAGCGGCATTATAGCGTTCCTCCTCGGTCATGTCGATGCGCACAGGCGGAAAATGCGTCAGCACCGTTTCCAGTTGAGCCTGACTGCCTTTGCCACAAAGATGCCCCGATCGGTCAGATAGATTTTGCCATAGTGTTCCTTCACGATCATTCCCCGATCCATCAGCAGGTTCATAATGCGCACCACACTGGGCTTGGTCACGTTCAGCTTTTCGGCAATGCTGCGGGAGCAGATATCCAGATGCGTCTGGGAAACCTCATAGATGGCCAGGAGATACCGCAGATGGGCTGCTGTCAGTTCCATAGTATCACTCTCTTCTATAATAATGTAAGCCGCTTCCAGTGTTATCCAAAGCTAACTTTTTTCATTCTAAAAAAGGGCGCGGGCCGATTGGATGTTCGACCCGCGCCCAGCGGTTTTTACCGATCAGTGGCAGCCGCTGCAGCCGCCGCAATTGCCATTGCAGCCGCCTTCGCCGCAGCCCCCACAGCCGCCATGCTTGTGGGAGTGCCATGTGGCCCAGCCCACACCGCCAAACACGATAGCACCTACAATAATGGTAGGCAGATTAAAGTTCGTGGCCAGGAATTCCATCATACAGAACACACCCTTTCAAACTGGACAGATGATTTTACTTGATTTTGGAAACGTCGATCTTGACCTCGTTGTCGCCAACATACTTATTGGGGCGGAACATCAGGTACAGGAATGCGGCAAAAATCACGATTGCCACGATGGTGAAGAAGTTGAAGCCAACCTCACCGGTGATCAGGCCGCCGATCTGGTACACGACCAGAGCCGCGCAGTAAGCCAGAGCGCACATATAACCGATAGCGATGGCAGTCCACTTGCCGTTGTTCATCTCACGCTTGATCGCGCCCATAGCAGCGAAGCAGGGAGCGCACAGCAGGTTGAAGATCATAAAGGCGTAAGCGGACAGAGCGGTGTAATCCTGCGCAACTGCTGCCCAGATCTCATCACCGTTCTCAGACAGCTCGCCGCCGAAGTGATACAGAACACCGAAGGTGCCAACCACGTTCTCCTTTGCGATCAGACCAGAGACGGAAGCAACGGTTGCACGCCAGTTGCCGAAGCCCAGAGGAGCGAAGATCCAGGCGATCTTGGTAGCGATAGCGGCCAGGACGGAGTTGTCCTGATCCTCGACCATGCCGAAGGCACCATTCTCGAAACCGAAGCCCTGCAGGAACCACAGCACAACGGTAGCTGCCAGAATGACGGAACCGGCGCGCTTGATGAAGGACCAGCCGCGCTCCCAGGTGGCACGGAAAACGTTGCCCCATGCAGGCACATGGTAGGCGGGCAGCTCCATAACGAAGGGTGCGGGGTCGCCAGCGAAGAGCTTGGTCTTCTTCAGAATAACACCGGAGCAAATGATGCAGCCATGCCGATGAAGTAAGCGGAAACAGCAACCAGAGAGGAACCACCGAACATTGCACCTGCGATCAGGCCGATGATGGGCATCTTAGCGCCGCAGGGGATGAAGCAGGTGGTCATAATGGTCATACGGCGGTCACGCTCGTTCTCGATGGTACGGGAAGCCATAACACCGGGCACGCCGCAGCCGGTACCGACCAGCACGGGGATGAAACTCTTACCAGACAGGCCGAAACGGCGGAAGATACGATCCATGATGAAGGCGACACGGGACATATAGCCCACATCCTCCAGGATGGACAGCAGGAAGAACAGAACCAGCATCTGGGGAACGAAGCCCAGCACCGCGCCCACACCGGCCACGATACCGTCCATGATCAGGCCGTACAGCCAGCCTGCCACACCGATGCTCTCCAGGAAGCCGCCCAGCGCACCCGGCACGATCTCACCAAACAGGACATCGTTGGTCCAGTCGGTCGCAAAGGTACCGATAGCCCAGCCGCCATCTGCAATGGAGGTGCCCATGGACAGGGAGTACATCAGGAACATGACCAGCGCGAAGATGGGCAGAGCCAGCACACGGTTGGTCACGATCTGGTCGATCTTATCGGAAACGGTCAGGTGATCCACACGGGCCTTTTTCTTGACGGCCTTGTCAACGACACCGTTGATGTAGGAGTAGCGCTGGTTGGTGATGATGCTCTCCGCATCATCGTCCATCTCCTTCTCGCAGTCTTTGATGTGCTCATCAATGTGGTCAGCCAGAGCCTTGTCGAGCTTCAGCTCTTCCACGACCTTCTCATCCCGCTCGAACAGCTTGACCGCATACCAGCGCAGGAAGCGGTCATCGACCTTGCCCTGGATGGACTCCTCAATGTGTGCAATGGCATGCTCCACACTGCCGGTAAAGACGTGGGGCAGCTCACCGGCCTTCTGCTTCTGAGCAGCGGCAACCGCAGCCTTGGCAGCAGCCTCGGTGCCCTCGCCCTTCAGTGCGCTGATCTCAACTGCCTGGCAGCCCAGCTCGCTGCTCAGCTTCTTCAGGTCGATCTTATCGCCGTTCTTGCGGACCAGATCGATCATGTTGACCGCCATAACAACGGGGATGCCCAGCTCGATCAGCTGAGTGGTCAGGTAGAGGTTGCGCTCAATGTTGGTGCCATCAATGATGTTCAGGATGGCATCGGGCTTCTCCTTGACCAGGTAAGTACGGGAGACGACCTCCTCCAGCGTGTAGGGAGACAGGGAGTAGATACCGGGCAGGTCCTGGATGATGACATCCTTATCGCCCTTCAGCTTGCCTTCCTTCTTTTCCACGGTAACGCCGGGCCAGTTGCAACGTACTGGTTGGAGCCGGTCAGGTTATTGAACAGGGTAGTCTTGCCGCAGTTCGGGTTACCGGCCAGTGCAATTTTAATACTCATTGCGTGTCCTTTCCTCTCTTTGGAATCAAACCACTTCGATCATTTCAGCGTCGGCCTTGCGCACACTCAGTTCGTAGTTGCGCACAGTCAGCTCCATGGGGTCGCCCAGAGGTGCCACCTTACGGACATAGATCTCAACACCCTTGGTGATGCCCATGTCCATGATGCGGCGCTTGACCGGGCCTTCGCCATGCAGGCGTGCCACGGTGCAGGTCTCGCCGACCTTCACGTCCTTCAGAGTTTTCATGCAAATTTCCTCCTCTACTTGTCTTTATTCAGAGACCATTCCAGTGTCGGAGCAGGTCCCAAACAGCGTGCTGCGCTGTTCAGCCGATCATAATGCGATTTGCCATCGTCCTGTCGAGTGCCAGGCGGCTTTCCTTGACCTGTACGATCAGGTTGCCTGCGATCTCGTTGACCACGGTCACTTCGCTGTCCACCACAAAACCAAGCTCTGCCAGATGCAGGCGGACTTCATCTTTGCCGGTGATCTTCTTAATGGTGACGGTCTCGCCCGCCTTCGCCATTGTCAGAGGCATCATAACATTCCACTCCCTTTTTCATACTGTTTGTGGGCTGCTGATGCACCGGAGCGGTTAGTCAGTCGGAACTATCAGCATAGATAGTTTACGCTTACTAACCTTCGTTGTCAACAGTTTTTTCATCATTGAAAGTTAGTTATATGAACAAACAGTTTTTCTGCCCAAATATCCCAGTTTTTTTATCACAATCAACAACAACTAACTCAAATTCCTGAGCAGAAGTTAGCCATTGTTTACATTTTACCGTCATTTTTTCTATCCATGAAATGACACAGCCGCCCGATGCAGTGGTCAAGGCTGCAACGGACGGCCGCGTGTCAAAAGGAGGATTTCTTCCCGCCGGAGCGTGGTTTGTTCCGGTGGGTGCCAGGATAAAAAGAGAGTATTGGTAGAGAATGACTTGTCAAGCCGCCACAGCAAGGCGGAAAATGGGGGTACCCTCATGGAACAGGCGCAGATACACTCTGGTGCACTTGTTCAACTGGGCAAAATGACGTGCGGCGGCATCGGGGTCGCCGTAAGCCTTCCAGCAGCCGCAGCAGGTGAAATTGCGGCCCTGATTTTCGATAAACCCCACCACATCGGTGAGCGGATAACCAAGAAACACGCCGATCTCATGGGGAAAATCGGCTTCGCAGCACAGCCGCCGGGACAGCTGCCGCAGCATACTGTTACAATCGGCAGCATCTTCCGGCAGGGCATAGCCCTCGCGTTGCAGGAACTCCCGCACCGCCTCATCGGCCAACACCTGACGCAGGCGGCTCTCGCGGTAAACATAAATGAGATACCGGTGGGTTTGAGCACAGCCCTTGAGGACCCGGACCTTCAGCCCCTTCTCCCCCAGCTGGTCATTCCAGCGGCGCACCCGGGCAGCAAGTCGGCGCAGTCCCGGGTCTCATAGCGGAACAGCCCGGCAGGCTTCAGCCCTGCCAGCACAGGTGCGCACTGTTCGATCATCACGGTCTCAAAATTACGCTCCATGGCTGCTTTCCTCCGCTTTTATCCATTTGAGGAACAGCGTTCCCCGCTGCACCGCATTCTATGCAGGTGCAGCAGTTAGATATTTCTAACCTCAAACTCTAAAAGAATGCGGCATAGACCATTTGTCTGCTGACCGCTTTGTAGTTAGTTATTTCTAACGCGGCATTATCTTACCACAGCTCTGGGGTGGTGTCAAGGGGTTTTGACAAGTTTTCTGCATCAAACTTTTTGCGCGTGTTGCGGCGTGTCGAAATTCATGGTATAGTATAGTCAGCCGCCCGCAAAGGCGGCGAAGGCGCTGTGTCCAAAACGCAGGCGGCAGCCCACTTGCCGGTACCAGGTGCCGGGAATGGCTGGTTTCTTGAAGAGTTGCCCGCTCCCCGGATGCCCAAGGGCAGAAAGGGGGTGAGGACCATGAGTTTTTCGGATGTTGCAGTTTTGCTGACATTGATCGGTGGAACGATTTTTGTAACGTTTCAGATTACATGGACAATCGCCACAAGCGATAAAAAACGCAAGAAAAAATGACCGCCTCAACGTTCCAAGCCTGAGCGGTCATTTTTCTTGACTAATATGGCAAGGGGCTAGTCGTTTGCGGCCAGCGCCTTTTCTATTTGTAGTATAGTCAATTTCCTTTATTTTGTCAAGGAAAGGCTGGATATAAACCTATGCCATCAATCTTTGATTACAAGCACTTCTTTGATGATTATTGTAAAGAATGCTCCCTTGATCTGCACTTATCCTTTGATATGCCCTCTGATTATGAGACGGCTTGCGGAACATTTGACCCTGCAAGCAAAACTGTGTTCATCAATGCAGAGCATCTGAACGCCAAACCTGACTATGAGAAAGCATTTTTTCTGTTTCACGAACTGCGTCACGCATCGCAGTATCTCTGTCCGGAACACTTCGGTTCCGAAATACACCGAAGCCTTCAATATGTCATTGGCTATGATGGTACATGCTATAAGCTGGTAAATGGTCATTACATCTCCTGCAAATTGGATGGCAATGAAGATTATTTTACCAACCTATATCTTGGTCAGCCGCACGAAGTCGATGCCAATACATTTGCTTACGAACAAGTCAAACAGCTCTATGGAGATTCTAAAGAGTTAAAAGCACTGTTTGATTTTTGGATGCCTCGCCATCCTCTCCCTGCCCACGCATACGATCTCATATTTTCGCAAATCGACAAAAGTATTTCTTGTATATCACCTTTGGAGGAAACGCTATGACTTTCGCACCTTTTGAAACCGCCCGGCTTCGCCTGCGCCCGCAGGAAGCTCGGGATGCCGGGTTTGCACTCTGCATCTGGGGTGACCCCATCACCGGAAAATATTTGTCCGACCCGGTGCTGGACGATATCGATGACCTGAACGAATATATGGAATTGCTCCGCAGCCTGAGCGACAGCACCGACTGCTATTATGTCATTGCAGAGGACAAAGTCACCCACCAGCCCATTGGTACCTGCTGTGCTGTGGTCAAGGATGGCGGCAGCTGCTGGGATATCGGTTACTGCATCCACCCTACCTGCTGGCACAAGGGTTATGCCAAAGAAATGGTAAACGCTCTGGTGCAGTTCGGTGCACAGAACGGTATAAAAACCGTTCTGGCCGATGTTGCCGCCGAAAATGCCGGTTCCTGCGGCGTGCTGCGTGCACTAGGTTTCACGCCCACTGAAAATGGAACCTTCCGCCGAAGCGGCTCTCAGACCGAATACAAAAATCTGACGTTTAAGAAGGAATTATGATTTCAACCACCCTTTCCCCTCTCGTGGAAAAGCTCTCCACTTTGCTCTCTGCCCATCCTGCCGCCCCGGTGTTGGTGGCGCTGGACGGCCGGTGCGGCAGCGGCAAAACCACGCTGGCGGCACAACTGGCACAGCAGTTCCCCCAGAGCATCACGGTGCATACCGATGACTTTTATCTTCCTCCAGCCAGCCGTGTGGCAAACTGGGAGCAGATCCCCTGCGCCAACATGGACTTGGAGCGTCTGCGTGCCCAGGTGCTCACCCCCGCCCGGGCCGGGCAGGCGATCCCCTACCGTGCCTACTCCTGCCGGGCGGGTGCCTACCTGCCGGAACAATGCTTTGCGCCCCAGCCGCTGGTCATCGTGGAGGGCAGTTACAGCTGCCACCCCACCCTTGCGGACTGTTATGATCTGAAGGTTTTCGTCACCTGCTCCAAGGAAGAGCAGGCCCGCCGTCTGCTGACGCGGGAGGGAGAACGCTATTCCGGCTTCACCGCCCGGTGGATCCCGCTGGAAGAGGGGTATTTCGCAAAATTCCAGATCGAGCAGGTCGCTGACTTCATCCTTGATACGACCTGTTAACTTTTTGCAAATTCCAGCGCTCTGCCCCTGCAAACCTGCTGCAAAATATGTTATAGTTAGGATGGAACAATCATTTTTTCAAGGCAAGGAGCAGCATATGGAACATTTTGTGCAGTTTGAGGATGTTTCCAAATATTATCAGACCGGCAGTGTCCGCATTGCGGCGGCCGATCACCTGAATTTTTATGTAGATAAGGGCGAGTTTTGCATCATTGTGGGTCCCTCTGGTGCAGGCAAGACCACCCTGCTGAACATTCTGGGCGGCATGGACACCTGCGATGAGGGCCATGTCTGGCTGGACGGGCAGGATGTGAGCCACTTTTCCGAAAAAGAGCTCACCACCTACCGCCGGTATGATGTTGGCTTCGTGTTCCAGTTCTACAATCTGGTGCAGAATTTGACTGCACTGGAAAATGTGGAGCTGGCCAGCGAGATCTGCGTGATCCGCTGGACCCCGCCGCCACGCTGGAAAGTGTGGGTCTGGGCGAGCGGCTCAACAACTTCCCTGCCCAGCTTTCGGGCGGCGAGCAGCAGCGCGTTTCCATTGCCCGGGCGCTGGCCAAGAATCCCAAGCTCCTGCTCTGCGATGAGCCCACCGGTGCGCTGGACTACAAGACCGGCAAGCAGGTGCTGGCCCTGCTCCAGCGCACCTGCCGCGAAACAGGGCGCACCGTCATCGTCATTACCCACAACACGGCCCTGACGGCCATGGCGGACCGGATCATCCAGGTCAAGAGCGGACAGATCCTGTCCAACAAGGTCAACGAACACCCGGTGCCGGTGGAACAGATCGAGTGGTGACCGCTATGCAGAAAAGCTATCGTAAAAATATCCGGCGTGACTTCCGGAGCAACCTGAACCGGTTCCTTTCCCTGTTCGGCATCGTGGCGCTGGGCGTGATGATGCTGACAGGCCTGGTCAGCTTTGCCCCCAGTATGCGCACCGCCGGGCAGAAGTACTATGTCCAGCAAAATGTGTTCGACCTGCGGGTGCTCTCCACGCTGGGCCTTTCGGAATCGGATCTCTCCGCCATTGCCGCCACGGAGGGCGTAAGCGCCGTGATGCCCGTGAAGTATCTGGACACCGAGGGCCGCTGGTCAAGCTCTACTGACGGAGCCGTGCTGCGGGTGCAGCAGCTTCCCGCCGACCCGGCTGCGGATACCGAGGCCAATATGAACCGCCTGACCCTGCTGGAGGGGCGGATGCCCGAAACCGCCAACGAGTGTGTGGTACAAGTGCTGGGCCATGCCGACCCTGTCCCGCTGGGCACCGTGGTCACCCTGCCCGAGGACACCGAGGACATCCGCCGCACCGAATATACCGTGGTGGGCCAGGTGCAGGACCCTCAATATTTTTCTGCCAATCAGGAGACCAGCACCGTCGGTGACGGCATCCTGGATGCTCTTGTGTTCGTGCAGGACGGTGAATTGACCGCAGATTATTATACCGTCTGTTATCTCAAAGCGGCAGATGCCGCACAGTATGATAATTACAGTGATGAATACCAGACCGCTGTGGATACCGTGGCTGACCGGCTGGATGCCATCAGCAAGGAGCACTGTGTGGCCCGCCGGGCCCAGCTTATCGAGGATGCCACCACCCAGCTGGACGATGCCAAACAGACCTACAGCGAACAGAAGGCCGAAGCCGAGCGCCAGTTTGCACAAGCCGAGCAGAAGCTGACCGACGCGCAGCGGGAGCTGGATGCCGCCAAGGCCCAGCTGGACGCAGGCGAAGCGAGCTTGCCGCCCAGAAGGCCGCCCTGCCCGATACCATGCAGAGCGGTGCCGCCACACTGGTGAGCAGCGAAGAGCAGGTGCTGGAATTTGAGGATCAGCTTCAGCAGATCCAGCTGCTGGTCAACCTGAAACAGGTGGCTGACCCCCTGCTGGGCTATGCCGAGACCGCCCTGAACAATGCCCAAAAGGCGCTGGATGAGGCCGAGCCCGAGGACGAGGAATACACCGAGCTGCGGGACGCACTTGCCAAGCACAGGCTGCCTACGATAACATCAAGGGCCAGCTGGACGGTTATCAGGCCCAGCTGGATGCCGGCAAGCAGCAGATGTACGCCAAAAGGCTCATCTCCTCGCCCAACCTCTCCAACACGGACCTTGTCACCGAGGCCAAAGCCGCCCTGCGCAGCATGAAAGTACAGCTGCTGCAGGGCCAGCTCCAGCTGAGCACCGGTACTGCCACCGCCTACACCCAGTTTGAGGCCGCCCGCGCCCAGCTGGACGAGGGCTGGGCACAGTACCAGTCCGGGCAGGAGCAGCTGGACGCTTCACGCACCGAATACGAGACCCAGAAGCCGATGCGGAGCAGAAGCTCGCCGAAGGCCAGCAGCAGATCAACGATGCGGAAGAGAAGATCGCGGACATCCAGAACGGCGAGTGGTATGTGCTGGACCGCGGCAGCACCCTGAGCCTTGTCACGCTGGAGCAGTACGCCGACCGGATGGCTGCCATTGCCCGGGTGTTCCCGGTGTTCTTCTTCCTGGTGGCGGCGCTGGTGGCTTCCACCACCATGACCCGTATGGTAGATGAAAACCGTCTGCAGATGGGCACCCTCAAGGCGCTGGGCTACTCCAACGTCAGTATCGCAGGCAAGTACTTACTGTACGGCATTGCCGCCAGCTTCTGGGCAGCATCGTGGGCATTGCCGTAGGCTTTGTGGTGTTCCCTACCATCTTCTGGTACGCCTACCGTACATGATGTTCTCCATTCCCACCTTTACGCTGCACTTCTACCCGGGCCTGGCATTGGGCAGCATGGCCCTCAGCGCGGCGGTCATCGGCCTTGCCACCCTGCAGGCCTGCCGCGCCAGCCTCAAGGAAAAATCCGCCGCCCTGCTGCTGCCCCGTGCGCCTGTAGCGGGCAAGCGCATCCTCCTTGAATATCTCACCCCGCTGTGGAAGCGGATGAGCTTCTCCCAGAAAACCACCGCCCGCAACCTGTTCCGCTATAAAAAGCGCTTCTTTATGACCGTTCTGGGCGTGGCGGGCTGCACGGCCCTGCTCCTCATCGGCTTCGGCATCCAGGATTCCCTGCTGCCCATGCTGACCAAGCAGACCACCGAGCTGACCCACGCCGACCTGACCATCTCCCTGAGTGACGAAAAGGCGCTGACCATGGAGAACGGTCTGGCCGACCTGCTGGATTCCAGCAGCGGGATCACCAGCTGGGGCCGCTATTACACCAAGAGCGTCACCCTTTACAACGCCGAGGGTGAAAAAGAGACCGTCAGCCTGGTTGCCGCCGCAGACGAAAGCCAGATGACCGAGTACTTCACCTTCCGCACCCGGCAGGGCCACAAGGCCATTGCCTTTGACGATTCCAGCGTCATCCTGACCGAAAAGACCGCCGAAAAGCTGGGGCTTTCGGTGGGCGACAGCTTTGAGGTGGAGACTGCTGACGGCGGGCGCAGGTCCCTGACCCTGACCGGCATCACCGAAAACTATGTCTTTACCCGGCTGTACCTCTCGCAGGCGCAGCTCAAAACGCTGAACGGTGGTGCTCTGCCCGCCTGGAACGCCGTTTACGGTCAGACCGACTGCCCCACCGATACAGCCCGCGCCTCCCTCTCCTCCGCCATTCTGGCCTGCAACTATGTCAGCTCCGTCTCCTTCATCGAGGACACCACCCAGATGTTCGATGGCCTGATCGGCTGCCTGAACTATGTGGTCATGCTGGTCATCGTCTGCGCTGCCGCATTGGCCGCCGTGGTGCTCTACAACCTCATCAGCGTCAACCTGGGCGAGCGCAAAAAGGAGCTTGCCACCATCAAGGTGCTGGGCTTCTATGACAAGGAGGTCTACCGCTACATCTTCCGGGAGATCGACCTGCTCTCTCTCATCGGCTCCCTGGTGGGTCTGGTGGTGGGCATTCCCCTGCATCAGTTCATCATCCGCACTGTGGAAATGGACCAGATGATGTTCATCCGTTCCATCGCCCCCCGCAGCTTTGTGTTCAGCGTGGCGCTCACCATGCTCTTCAACTTTGCCGTCTGCCTGCTCATGCGCCGCCATGTCCGCCAGATCAGCATGGTGGAAAGCATGAAAGCGCCGGAATAATTCCCTTACAGACAGAACAACGCCCGCCGGGTGTGGTACTTCTCGTACCGCCCGGCGGGCGTATTGTTTTGCATTCTATCCAGCTGCAGTCTCAGCCGCCCAGATAAGCGTTGCGGACGCGCTCATTGGTCAGCAGCTCTGCACCTGTGCCATCCATGACCACATGGCCTGTCTCAAGAACATAGGCGCGGTCGGCCACGGAAAGGGCCATCTGTGCGTTCTGCTCCACCAGCAGGATGGTCATGCCTGCCTTGTGGATATCGCGGATGATCTCAAGATCTCCTGCACCAGCAGCGGGGAAAGCCCATGGAAGGCTCGTCCAGCATCAGCATGGAGGCGTTGCTCATCAGGGCACGGCCCATAGCCAGCATCTGCTGCTCGCCGCCGGACATGGTGCCCGCCAGCTGCCTGCGGCGCTCCTTCAGGCGGGGAAAGAGAGTGAACACCTTTTCCTTGTTGGCTGCAATGGTGGAAGCGGGCTGGGTGTATGCACCCATATCCAGGTTTTCTTCCACGGTCATGTGCAGGAACACATGGCGGCCCTCCGGCACCTGCGCCAGACCGGCCTCCACGATCTTATGGGCGCGCACGCCTTGATGCTCTTGCCCTTGTACAGGATATCGCCCGTTTTGGGGTGGAGCAGGCCGGAGATGGTTTTCAGGGTGGTGGACTTGCCGGCACCGTTGGCACCGATCAGGGTCACGATCTCGCCCTCGTTCACCTCAAACGAAACATCCTTGACAGCGTGGATGTTGCCGTAATAAACGTTGATGTTATCAACTTTCAGCATCGTTTCTGCCATCGGTTCAGCCCTCCTTCTTACCCAGGTAGGCCTCGATGACCTGGGGATTGTTGCGGATCTCATCCGGGGTGCCCTTGGCGATGATGCGGCCAAAGTTCAGCACCGCGATACCCTCGCAGATGCCCATGACCAGGCTCATGTCATGCTCGATCAGCAGCACGGCAATGTTGAACTCATCGCGGATGCGGCGGATGGTCTCGGTCAGCTCAGCGGTCTCCGAGGGGTTCATACCGGCGGCAGGCTCATCCAGCAGCAGCAGCTTGGGGCTGGTGGCCAGCGCACGCATAATCTCCAAACGGCGCTGTGCGCCATAGGGCAGGCTGCCGGCCTGCGTATAGGCCATATCTGCCATGTGGAAGATGTCCAGCAGCTCAAAGGCACGCTCGGTGCAGTGCTTTTCCTCTTTCCAGTAGTTGGGCAGGCGGATCAGCGAAGAGGCAAGATCGTACTTCATGGACTCATGCAGGCCGACCTTGATGTTGTCGATGACGCTCATCTCCTTGAACAGGCGGATGTTCTGGAAGGTGCGGGCCACGCCCATCCGGTTGACCTGGTAGGTCTTTTTGCCCGCCGTGGGCATTCCATCGATCAGGATGGAGCCGCGGGTAGGCTGGTAAACATTGGTCAGCAGGTTGAACACCGTGGTCTTACCGGCACCGTTGGGGCCGATCAGGCCGGTGATCTCGTTGCGGCCGATCATCAGGTTGAAGCCATCCACGGCGGTCAGGCCGCCGAAATCGATGCCCAGCTCACGGACATCCAGAATGGGCTTTTTGTCCTTATCGCGGTCCGTCAGGAAGCCGCCGGAGGGGACACTGTTCAGTCTGGTCTGGAACTCACTCATGGTCTGCACCCTCCTTCTTTTTCTTGCCAAACAGGACACGCTCCACAAGGCGGCTCATGGAGAAATCGTAGCTGCCCAGCAGTCCGCCCGGGCGGAAGATCATCATCAGGATCAGCACCAGCGAGTAGATGACCATGCGGTAGCTGTCAAAGCTGCGGGTCGCCTCAGGCAGGATGGTCAGCACCGTTGCGGAGAGGATGGAGCCCAGCATGGACCCCATGCGCCCAGAACCACCATGACCAGGATCTCGATGGACTTCATAAAGCCGAAGGTGGAGGGGTTCAGCACGCCGATGTAGCAGGCATACAGGCCGCCTGCCAAACCCGCAAAGGCAGCGGAAAAGGCAAAGGCCATGACCTTGTAGTAGGTGGTCTGGATGCCACAGCTCTCGGCGGCGATCTCATTGTCGCGGATGCCAATACGGCACGACCGTGGCGGCTCTTCATCATGGCGTGGATCAAAAAGCAGGTGATGACCACGCAGAGGAACACGTTGGTGAAGTTGGAGTACTTGGGGATGTTCTTCAGGCCCTTGGAGCCATAGAACAGCTTAAAGCCCAGCACATCATCGATGTTGTTCAGGGTAATGCGGATGATCTCACCAAAGCCCAGCGTCAGGATGGCCAGATAGTCGCCGGTCAGGCGCAGGGCCGGGATGCCGATGAGCACACCGAACAGACCAGCCACGATGCAGGCCAGCACCAGACCGATGGCAAAGGAGACACCGTCCGGCAGCGGGCAGAACTTGGTGAACAGGGCGCAGGTGTAGGCACCCACAGCCATGAAACCGGCATGACCCAGCGGCAGCTGCCCCAGATAGCCGGTGGCAACGTTCAGGGAGACCGCCAGGATGATATTGATGCCCACCGTCATCAGCACCTTGTTCTGGTAGGTGGACAGGATATTCCGGGTCAGGTAGGAAAGCGCCACGAACAGCAGCGCCACCAGCACCGCGTTCATCAGGTAGCGCACGGGCATTTTGATCGTTTTACGGTTCTTATTCATCTTCCTGCCCTCCTTACACCTTTTCCTGCACCTTGCGGCCGAGGAAGCCGGTGGGCTTGAACAGCAGCACGATGATCAGGATGGCAAACGTAACGGCATCCTTCCAGGCGGAAAGGCCGATGGCGGAGACGAAGCACTCGCACAGGCCGATGGCAATGCCGCCGATCATTGCGCCCGGGATGGAGCCGATGCCGCCCAGAACGGCGGCAACAAAGGCTTTCAGGCCCAGCATGGAGCCATGGTGGGGGTAGCCTGCGGGTAGGAGCAGCAGTACAGCACCGAGCCGATACCGGCCAGCGCGGAGCCCACCGCAAAGGTAAAGGAGATGGTGCTGTTGACATTGATGCCCATCAGGCGGGCAGCATCCATATCCTCAGAGACGGCGCGCATGGCCTTGCCCAGCTTGGTTTTCTGCACCAGAAAGGTCAGCACCAGCATGGACAGCACGGTGACCACCAGTGTGATCACGGAGGTCAGGCCCAGGGGCACACTGCCGATCATAAAGGTCTTGTTGCCGTAGTAGGAAGGGATGACCTTTGCGCCGGAACCCATCACCAGCTCGGCGGTGTACTCCAGGAAGAAGGAGACACCAATGGCCGTGATCAGCAGGGAGATGCGGGGCGCGTTGCGCAGCGGGGTGTAGGCGACTTTTTCGATCACCACACCCAGCAGGGTGCAGGTAATAATGGTGGCGCACACAGCCGTCACCGGGCCAAGGCCCAGCTGGTTCATAACGAACCAGGACATGTATGCACCCACCATGATGACATCGCCGTGGGCAAAGTTCAGCAGCAGGATGATGCCGTACACCATGCTGTAACCCAGTGCGATCAGTGCATAGATGCTGCCAAGGGACAAGCCGTTGATCAGCTGACTAAAGAACACTGTCATTGGATGGACACTTCCTTTCTTTCTACCAAAAAAGCGGAGACAACCTGTTCCGGCGGCCTCCGCAAGGGTACCTCATTCTCTGGTTCCGGCATTCAGGCCGCACACCGGTGCGCGGCGCAGAAGCGGGATCAGAACATTTCCTTCAGTTCGGGCTTGCCGTCCACATAGGTCAGGATCGCAGTCTTCTTGACGGGATCGTGGTGCTCATCAAAGGTAAAGGTGCCGGTGATGCCCTCAATGGTACCGGAGGCAATGGCATCGTTGACAGCCTGCTTGTACTCATCGGTACCGGCCTCCAGGCCGGCATCCTCAGCAGCCTGCACGCCGTAGACCACGGTCTTGGCGGCATCGTAGCCCAGAGGCGCAAAGCCGTTGGGGTAATCCTCGCCGTACTCTGCCTTGTAGGCCTCCTCAAACTCGGGGCTGGAGCCTTTGCGTAGTTTGCGCAGAAGTAGCTGTCCTTCAGCTGATCGGCAGTGGCATAGCCCTCCAGGCCATCCCAGCCGTCGCCGCCCAGGAAGGGAACATTCAGCCGACGCTCTCAGCCTGAGACAGGATCTGGCCCACTTCCTCGTAGTAGTTGGGGCAGAACACAGTCTCGGGGCCCTTGCCCATGATGCTGGTCAGCTGGGTCTTGAAGTCCACGTCGCCATCGGAGTAGCTCTCCTGATCGACAATGGTGCCGCCCAGGCTCTCGAACTCGTTGACGAAGTTCTCAGCCAGACCCTCGTTGTAGTCAGCGCCCTTCTTGAAGATGACAGCTGCCTTGGTGTAGCCCAGCTTCTGGTAAGCGTAATCAGCCATCTTGATGCCCTGGAACGGTCGGTAAAGGTGGCACGGAAGACATTCTCATTCACGGTGTCGGTCTCGGCATCGTAAGTAACGGCCTCAGCGGTAGCGGAAGCAGTGACCATGGGCATGTTGTAATCTGCGCTCTCAGCAGCAACTGCCAGAGTGGGGGTGGTGGTGACATCGCCCACCAGAGCGGTGATGCCCTCGTCCACCATCTTGGTGAAGCAGTTGACAGCCTGCGTAGCATCACCCTGCTCATCCTCGGTCAGGATCTCGATCTGCTTGCCATTGATGCCGCCGTCGGCGTTGACCTGCTTCAGGTACAGGGCAGCGCCGTTGACAACGGCCTGGCCGTAAACGGAAACGTTGCCGGTCAGGGGGCCCATCACACCGATCTTAATGGTGTCACCGGAAGCAGCGGATGCGGCAGTGGAAGAAGCGGCAGTGCTGGAGGAGGAGCCGCCGCAGGCGGTCAGGACACCGGCAGCAGCCACGACACCGGCAGCGGTCAGAAAGTTGCGGCGAGAGATCATCTTTTTCATAATACAATATCCTCCTGTTGGAAGTTTTTCGTGTGATAGATGCACAAAGCAGGGCGCTTCCTTCAAAGCGGCCCTGCTTTGTGCGTGTATTCATTATAGTCTCGCCGGGCGGGTTGTGCAATTCACAAACCGTCCATACTTTTCCGGGCATTTTCCGGCATTTTATGTGAAAGTCACCAAAAAAACCGTGTCATTTTTGGTTATTTTTTCATTTTGTTCACTTTGTTTCATCGTGACATGAAGAGCTTTCACGCATGTCAAAAAGGTTACAGCGTCGTTTTTTCTTCTGCCTGCCGGTGAATAGAGGTACGATAAAACACCATGGAGAGCACGGTGCCCACAAACCAGCCCACAGGCCAGGACAGCCAGATGCCGTTCACGCCCAGCCAACTGGAAAACAGGATGGCCAGCACCACGCGCAGGAACAGGTCGGAAAGGGTGGTTGCCATAAAGCGGCCCATCATGCCGCAGCCGCGCATCAGCCGTCCGAGGTCAGCTTGAAGGCCAGCAGCAGGTAGAAGGGTGCGATCGTCTGCAGGAAGGTCAGGCCGGTGTTGATGGCCTCGCCCGTGGGGCTGTTCATAAAGAGCATGAGCAGCTGGCGGCCTGCCAGCAGGTACAGGGCCGTGAAGCAGAGACAGATGCTGCCCAGCAGCTTGACACCGGCCCCGAAGCCCGCCCTGACGCGCTCGTTCTTCCCTGCGCCCAGATTCTGGGAGGCGTAGTTGGAAATGCCGCTGCCCAGCGTGGTCAGGGAGGAGATGAGCACATTGTTCATTTTGGTGGCCGCGGCAAAGCCCGCGATCACGCTGGCACCGAAGGAGTTGACCACGCTCTGGATGATGATATTGCCCACCGAGACAAAGCTCTGCTGCAAAATGCTGGGGATGGCCACCACTGCGATCTGGCCCAGCATCTTCCAGGAGAACCAGACCCGCTCCCCCTCACTCGGGACAGCACGCACCCGCCGGGCCACCACCCACAGGGAGAGCACGCAGCTCACGCCCTGGCACAGAAAAGTCGCCCAGGCCACACCGGCAACCCCCATATCAAAGGCAGCCACAAACAACACGTCCACCGCGATGTTTGCGGTAGAGGAGCCCGCCAGAAACAGGAACGGGGTGCGACTGTCGCCCAGCGCCGTAAAAATGCCCGTTGCCACATTGTAAAGGAACAGGAAGGGCAGCCCCAGGGTGTAGATATCCAGATACTCTGCCGAGTCGGCCATCAGCTCCGCCGGGGTGCGGATGAGCACCAGCAGGCTCCGGCAGCCCAGCAGGCCCACCGCCATCAGGGCACCGCAGAGCACCACCGTGCCGATGAGCGCCGTGGAGACAGCGGTTTTCATGGTGTTGTAATCCTTTGCGCCGAAGTACCGGGAAACGATGACAGAGCCGCCGATGTTGCAGCCGAATGAGAACGCCAGAAAGATCAGGGTGATCTCGTAGCTGTTGCCCACAGCGGCCAGGGCGTTTTCACCGATCAGCTTGCCCGCCACAAGGCTGTCGGCAATGTTGTAGAGCTGCTGGAACAGGATGCTGCCGAACATGGCAGGCAGAACTGCCACAGCACCTTGGACGGGGAGCCAACGGTCAGGTCTTTGTTCATGTAAAAAAATCCTCCTCAATCTTCGGTTCTCTCTTGTCCATCTATCATTTTACCGTCCCTTCTTTGGAATGTAAACCCACAAATCCACACACTCCCCCATCCTTTTCCCGCTTTCTGCCGGATACGCACCCGCCCCGGCGGGCATCCTATCAATGTTTACAGCGGCAAACATCCGCAGACCCTCTTGCGCAAGGGTGCGGGACGTGGTAGGATAAAGGCAGTTAGTTAGTTTTGACTATCTATATAATATCTCATCGAAAATCGGGAGGTTACTGTGATGAACTATCTGGAAATTGAATCTGTGATCGGCCGCGAGATCCTGGACTCCCGCGGAAATCCCACCGTTGAGGCCGAGATCACTCTGGCCGATGGCACGGTTGCCCGCGGCTGTGCCCCCTCCGGCGCTTCTACCGGCGAGTTCGAGGCTCTGGAGCTGCGCGACGGCGACAAGGGCCGCTATCTGGGCAAGGGCGTGACCAAAGCTGTGGAGAACATCAACACTGTCATCGCTGACGCGGTGGTGGGCATGGATGCCTCCGACATCTACGCCATTGATGCCGCCATGCTCCGGGCCGACGGCACCAATGACAAATCCAATCTGGCGCAAACGCCATTCTGGCGGTCTCCATTGCCGCCTGCCGCGCTGCCGCCGCTTCTCTGGAAATGCCCCTGTACCGCTTTCTGGGCGGCGTGAACGGCAACCGCCTGCCCGTGCCCATGATGAACATCCTGAACGGCGGCGCACACGCTACCAACACCGTGGACACGCAGGAGTTTATGATCATGCCCGTGGGTGCGCCCAGCTTCAAGGAGGCCCTGCGCTGGTGCGCCGAGGTGTTCCACGCTCTGGCTTCCATCCTGAAGGCCAGGGGCCTGGCCACCTCCGTGGGCGACGAGGGCGGCTTTGCCCCCAACCTGTCCAGCGACGAGGAGACCATCGAGACCATTCTGGCCGCCATCGAAAAGGCCGGTTATCAGCCGGCAAGGACTTCATGCTGGCCATGGATGCCGCTTCCTCCGAGTGGAAGAGCCCCAAGGCAAGGGCTTCTACAAGCTGCCCAAGGCCGGCACCGAGTACACTTCCAGTGAGCTGATCGCACACTGGAAGAGCCTGGTGGAGAAGTATCCCATCATCTCCATTGAAGATGGCTTGGATGAAGAGGACTGGGAAGGCTGGCAGGAGATGACCCGGGAACTGGGCGGCAAGGTCCAGCTGGTGGGCGACGACCTGTTCGTTACCAACACCGAGCGTCTGGCCAAGGGCATCCAGCTGGGTGCAGGCAACGCCATCCTGATCAAGCTGAACCAGATCGGTTCTGTTTCCGAGACGCTGGAGGCCATCAAAATGGCCCACAAGGCCGGCTACACCGCCATCAGCTCTCACCGCTCCGGCGAGACCGAGGACACCACCATTGCTGATCTGGCTGTTGCCTGAACACCTGCCAGATCAAGACCGGTGCCCCCAGCCGCACCGAGCGCGTTGCCAAGTACAACCAGCTGCTCCGCATTGAGGAGGATCTGGGTGCAAGCGCCGTTTATCCCGGCATGGCCGCCTTCAACGTTAAGCGCTGATCTCCGCGGCTGCAACCTGCTTTCTTTCCTGTTTCCGCAAAAGAGGGTCGCTGCACATTGCTCCGTGCAGCGGCCCTCTTTCTGTTTTGATGGCTCACCCTCTCAGTCTCGCTGACGCTCGCCAGCTCCCCCAAAGGGGGAGCCAAGGGCAATCCCAGATATTGCAGCATCTGTCCTCTGTGATGTCTTGCCTCTCCCTTCGGGAGAGGTGGCATTGCGCAAGCAATGACGGAGAGGGTGAGGATGCTTTCCTTTTCAATTCACTCTCAGCTGCCGTTTGGCTGTCTGCAGCGCCCTGCGCAGGGGGCGGTAGAGCAGCAGCATGATGACAAAATTTCCCACGCCGTGCATGGCATCGTAGGAAAGGCCGCTGAGCCACCAGCTCAGAGCAAAGGCCGGTGTTTTTGCCACCAGATACACCGCTGCGCACAGGCCGCCGAAGCACAGACCGTAGATGCCGCTGAACACCGCCCAGCCAAGGGCATTGTCCATCCGGCGCAGCAGCCATGCCAACAGGGCCAGCAGATACCAGACATACAGGTACATGGCCCACCACAGCCCAAAGCCGTACAGCACACCCTGCAGCAGGATGAACACCGTAACGGCCCCCGGCGTTTCCCGGGGCAGCTCCAGTGCAAACAGGATAACGAGCAGCGTCACCGGTTCAATGTTGGGCAAGCCGCTCATGGCCTGCTTGCTCACCACCAGCAGCGCACCCATCAGGCCGCTGAGCACCAGCCGCAGCACCCGGATGTGCACCGGCTCCTTACTTCGTGTAGACAAAGGCATAGCTGTCGCCATCGTGCAGCGCAATGTCTGCCACGCCCACGGTGGTCATCTCGCCGGTGGCATCGGTCAGGCACCACCATGCCTGATCCTTATCCCAGTCGGCAGTCTCGCCGTTGACGGTGGTCACAAAGCCTGCCGCAGCCTCCTCTTCGCTGATGAGACCGGCTTCCACCAGAGCATCGCTCAGCTTCTCGCCATCGGTCACTTCCAGCGTAAAGGTCTGGCTCTCGCCATCCGCACCGGTCACGGTAAATTCTGCCTTGACCTTGGCATCCTCGGCCTGCCCGGAAGCAGCCTCAGAGGAAGCGGCTTCACTGGAAGCTGCCACAGAGGACACGGCCTCAGAAGAGGCGGCACCGGAAGCCGTGCCGGAAGCTGCACCGCAGCTGCCAGCAGTCCGGCAGCCAGAGCGGCACTGATCACAACGGCCAGAAATTTATGCATGGTTTTCATAGAAAAAGAACTCCTTTGTTTGTTTTCCGCGCGCCCTGCGCGCAGGGTCTATCATATCATGGGTGCGCCCAAAAATCAAGGCACAGCGCAGATACGATGATGCACCAGCGCTGTGCCGTTGTGTTTTATTTCAGGATGCCTTTTCCAACGGGTCAACGACCACCGGACAGGTCTCATACAGCTCTATCGGGTCAAGGTCGATGCAATTGCAAGGTCCATGTCACCGCTCACATCCCATGCCGCCGTGTCATTCAGCACCGTCAGCCGGTCACGGAAATAATCCGGGTCGCGCATAGGCTCAAACACTCCCCCCAGCTGCAACAGGGGCTTTGCATCATACAGGCGGACAGAGCCATCACTGAAATACAGGTAGATAGTAAAATTTTCTCCTGCAACAGCCTGCAATACTTTTGGAATATATTCCATACTGTACTCCCCTTTCAGATCAATGGTGCCACATGATTCAAGGGCTTTGCATCCCTGGCAAGTTCCAGTTCTGCATCAGCTCATCTTTATGCAGCTCACACCATGCCAGAATCAATTTCAACTGGCGGCTGGGCAATGCACCACGGATAACACAGCTTCGTGCGTCTTGTCCATCAATTTTCCCAAAACGCCTTCTGGTAGCTTGCAAAGGCACCGATCTGGTTGGCCTCGCTCAGGAACCGGCAAGGCACGATCTCCGGGCGGGGCAGGCAGCGGGCCTGCGCTTCGCTGAAGGGATGGCCCCGCAGGATGTACTCCTCATACACCTCGTTCAGGGTCTCCACAAGGATGGGCTGCTTGCTGATGCCGCCGCCGATGGCCACCTTTTCCAGATCCAGCAGGACGTTCAGGTTGTAGATCTGCACGGCAACGGCCCGGCAGAAGCTGCGCAGGGCTTCGTTGGCCTCGGTCTCCCCGGCGTGGACCGCCTCAAAGAAGATGCGTCCATCCATGGGCGCATCGGCAGGCAGACCCTTGCGGGCGCGGTAGCCGCTCAACAGGCCGCTGGTACTGCACTGGCAGGCCATGGTCTTGGAAGGGTTGCTCCAGGCATCGGCGTTGGTGTTCATAAAGCTGTACTCGCCCGCCGTGCAGTCCCGGCCGCGCACCAGCTTCCCATCAATGATCAGGCCGCCGCCCACACCGGTGCCGATGATGAACACTGCTGCGTTCCTGCAGCCCTTCAGCGCGCCCCGCTCCAGCTCCGCAATGGCAGCCGCTTTACCGTCATTCTCGATCCAGACACGGCAGCCGCAGGCCTCGGCCAGCCGGGGGCCGACAGGCGTGCCACATTGTATGCCAGCGAGAGTGCCCCGCCGCCCTTGACCACGCCCTGCTCGGCATCGATGAAGCCGGGCAGGCTCAGGGCAATGCCATCCACCTCGTCCTTGTGGGCAGGTAGATCTCCCGCAGTGTTCAGGAAGTGTTCCTGCGAATCCGCCGGGGTGGGCGTGCTGCCCGTATCGGTCCGGTTCAGCTGCTCATCCATCACGGAATACTTGATCTCGGTGCCGCCCACATCAAAAACCATTACTTTCATGTACAGACCCTCCTGCGCTTTTTTTCTATTATTGCAAATCGCTCTCCAAATGTAAAGAGCCATGCGCTCCGCCATGCCGGAAAACAAAAAAATCCCGCACTGCGGCAAAGCAAAACGCAGCGCGGGAACGAAGATAGCTTAATTCAGGATCGTGTCAGCGCTCAGCGGGCGACAACATACTTGTGCAGGGTCTTGCGGACTGCGCCGTTGCCAGCGTACAGCTCCTTGACCATGCCCTCGATCTGCTCACCCAGGCCGACCTCGTACAGGTCAACACCGAACACATCGGCACGGCTGTACAGGTTCTTCAGGCAGCTGAAGTCCTGCTCGCTTCCTTGACTTCCAGAGGAGCCACGATGGCCTGCAGCTCAGCCAGCATCGGATCGGGAGAGATCTCAAAGGCCTTGCCGTTGTCATCAATGCCCTTCAGGTAGCGGGCATAACCTGCCAGCACCAGGGGGATCAGCACCAGGTTGGACTTGTCCAGACCGCGTGCCTGATATGCCTTGATGGTCTCGCCGAAGCGGATGGCCAGCTTCTGAGAGGTATCGGTAGCGATACGCTGGGGAGCATCGGGCATGAAGGGGTTGGGCAGGCGGCGGTTGATGACAGCACCGATGAACTCATAGGGGTTCAGGACACCGGATCAACGACCACGGGCATTGCTCGATATAACCGATCTTCTGGATGAAGGAACGCAGATCCTCGTCGGCCATCTCGGCGCTGATGAGGGTGTAGCCCAGCATACAGCCATAGATGGACATGGCAGTGTGCAGGGGGTTCAGGCAGGTGCACACCTTCATCTTCTCGATCTTGTCAACGGTCTCGCGGTCGCAGTACAGCACACCGCCCAGCTCCAGCGGAGGACGGCCGTTGGTGTAGTGATCCTCGATGCACAGGTACTGGGTCTCCTCTGCGTTGACAAAGGGAGCAGTAAAGGTGTGCTTCTCGGTCACGATGGTGTAGTTATCCTCAAAGCCGTCCTTGGCCAGCATATCCTGGACCTTTGCGTCGGGACGGGGAGTGATCTTGTCGATCATGCTCCAGGGGAAGGTGATCTTGGTCTCGTCCTGAACGTATGCCAGGAACTCAGCGGGAACCAGACCCTGCTCCACCCACTTGGAAGCGTAGGCGTGGACAGCGCTCTTGACCTTGTCGCCGTTGTGAGAGCAGTTATCCATGCTCTGAACGGTCAGGGGCAGCTTGCCGGCTTGAAGCGCTCATACAGCAGAGCGGTGACCTTGCCCATGGCCAGAACGGGGGTCAGGCCGCGCTCCAGGTCAGCAGGAGCAACGCCGTAGCCCTTCTCGGTGATGGTGAAGGAGATCATCTGCAGGCTGGGGTTCTGGAAGATCTCGACCAGACGAGCCCAATCCTCGCCGAAGGAGTAATCAGCCTTCAGGCTCTCAGTCACGGAAGCAATGACCTTCTTCTCGATGTCGCCGGTGGACTTCAGGCAGACCAGCAGGCTCAGGTTGTCGTAGGGCTGGTAAGCCTTGTCGATGATCTCGTAGTCAAAGCTCTCAGCAACAATGACACCGCGGTCATACTTGCCGCTGTTCAGGGCCTCGTTCAGGATGGCAGCGGGGAAGGCACGGAAGATATTGCCTGCACCAAAGTGCACCCAGGTGGGCTCTGCGTGGGTCTTGGCCTTGACAGCCTCCACGTCAAACTTGGGCAGCTCGTAGCCCTTTTCTGCCCACTCGGCGGACAGATTGCCGTTCTTGATATCAGACAGCTTCATAATAGTACTCAGCCTTTCTTTTTCTCTTCATCCAGACGATCCAGCAGGTCCCAGACACCCAGCATGTACTGGATACCCAGAGCACGGTCATACTTGCCGTAACCGGGGCGGCAGTTGCCGGGGCCTTCCTCCCACAGCTGACGGCCGTGGTCGGGGCGGATATAGCCTCGTAGCCGCAGTCATGGTAGGCGCGCAGGATCTCGATGATGCCGGTCTCGCCGCAGCAGTCACGGTGAGCAGCCTCGGAGAAGTCGCCGTTGGGGAAGTGGTGGATGTTGCGGATGTGAGCAAATGCAATGCGGTCGCAGTGCTTGCGGACGATCTCGGCAACATTGTTGTTGGGATTTGCGTTCAGGCTGCCGGAGCACAGGGTCAGGCAGTTGTACTCGTCGTCCACCATGCTCAGGAAGCGGTCGATGCTCTCAGCATCCACCAGCAGGCGGGGCAGGCCGAAGATATCCCAAGGGGGATCGTCCATGTGGATGGCCATCTTGATGTCGCACTCGCGGCAGGTGGGCATCAGAGCTTCCAGGAAGTACTTCAGGTTCTCCCACAGCTTTTCCTTGGTGACAGGGGCATAGGCCTTGAACAGCTCGTCCAGCTTTGCCATACGCTCGGGCTCCCAGCCGGGGAAGGTCATGTTGTACTTCTCGGTGAAGCCCAGGATGTAGTCGGCCATGGCCTTGTAATCGTCCTGGATCATGTCCTTCTGGTAGAACAGAGCAGTGGAGCCGTCGCCGACGGGGTGGAACAGGTCGGTACGGGTCCAGTCAAAGATGGGCATGAAGTTGTAGCAGATGACCTTGACACCGAACTTGGACAGGTTGCGGATGCACTGCTTGTAGTTCTCGATGTACTTGTCGCGGGTGGGCAGGCCGATCTTGATGTCATCGTGGACATTGACAGACTCGACCACGTCCATGTCGAAGCCGTAGGCGTGGATCTGATCGGCGACCTTCTGGATCTCGTCGATCTCCCAGATCTCACCAGGCATCTTGTTGTGCAGTGCCCAGACGATGCTGGTCACGCCGGGAATCTGCTTGATGTCGTTGAGGGTGATGGGATCGTTGCCTTCACCGTACCAACGCCAACCCATTTTCATAGGCATAGTGGGTTCCTCCTTGTTTGTTGCTTTGCTTCTTAAATGCCGCGGCGGATGCCGTGGCACACTCTTGCTTATATTCTAATATATCAGTTTCAAATTGGCAATTGACGTTTTGACAAGTTTTGATGTTTTTTCTTGTATACTTTACACAAAGAAACGGCCACACATGGGATTTTGCCCCCATCCGGCCGCAAAATACACGCATTGGGCAGTTTGACGAAAGAAATTTTTACCAGGTATCACCGTTGCCGATAAAATAATCCGGGTGGGCGGCACGGGCCTGATCCACACTGAGCTTATACCGGTGCAGATGCTCGCTCAGCGCCCGGCTCACATCCTCCTCCGTGCCGTGGAGCACAGCCTCCAGGATGCGGGTGTGGGCACCACAGACCGATTTGTTCTCATCCGTCTGCAGGCTGAACTTGCGCAGCCGCTCGATGTGCTGAAAGGTGGAAAGCATGTGGTCAAAGTGTCCCTCCATGCCGCAGAGCTCAAAGGCGCGGCGGTGGAAGGCGTTGTCCAGATCCAGCATCCGGGTCTCGCGGTTCTCGGCCTCCGGGTGGCTTTCCAGCACACGGTACTGCTCGATCAGCAGCCGGTAGGCTCTCTCCTGCTCGCCGGTCAGGCGGCCCCGGATCCGGTTCAGAAGCTCTTTTTCCAGCGTGAAGCGCGCAAACTGCTCCATCTCCATCAGCTCCAGATCAATGGGAGCCACATAGGTGCCGCTCTGGGGCTTGATGGTCACCATGTGGGCAATGTTGAGCATGATCAGCGCTTCCCGCATGGGGGTGCGGCTGATGCCCAGTTCCTGGGCCAGCTCGTGGTCGTTCAGTTCATCCCCGGGTTTGAGCTCCATGGTGATGATCCTGCTGCGGATGGTTTCGTAGCTGCCTCGCGGGCGCTCCGAACTGCCATACTGTCTTCGCTCCTTTTGTGCTTCTGCACGCCTGTTATCTTTGTGTTTTACTAATATATCAGTTTCATTTTTATTGTACTCCACACACTTTGTCCGCGTCAATTGGGAAACTGCCAAAATTGAGAACTTTTTCTTGTCAATCCTGCCGCTTTTTCCACGGGCCGTAAAGGATCACACCCCACACAGCCGCCAGCGCCAGACCGCAGACCACGTCAATGATGGAATGCTGCTTGGTGAACACGGTGGAAGCGCAGATGATCGCTGCCCACACCCAGGCCGCTGCTTTGAGCCGGGGGCGCTGCTTTGTCAGCGTGCTGCCCGAAAAGGCAATGGCCATGCAGGCTGTGCTCTGGCAGTGGATTGAGGGGCAGACATTGACCGAGGCATCCGCTTTCCAGATGAGCTGCATCAGGGTCATGGCAAAATTCTCCCGGCCAATGGCTTCTGGCGTGGGACGGATGTCAAGGCCGTTGGGCAGTACCATATAAATAATGAGGCAGAACGTCATACCCGAAAACATCATCAGGCAGAGTTTATCATAGCTGGCGGTATCGAACCACCACAGCAGGGCCGTGACCGCCGCCAACAGCACGAACCAGCTGCAATACGGAAAAATGAACCACTCGTTGAAGGGGATGAGGTCATCCACCGGGGAGTGGATGATGTATTTGGGGTCGGTGATGGTCAGATCCAGCCAGAAAAACCAGATGAGGTAGACCACCCAGTAAGCCTGATACCACAGGTGGGGCTTGAGCCGCGTGCGCAGAGTCTTTGCCTTCATATTCTTTTCTCCTATAAAATCACTCGCCGCATAGCGATTATTTTAACACAGAACCAGCACTTGCGCAAATATTATTTATGGGATAAAATAAGGGTATCAGCTCTCCCCTGTCACCTGTTGCGGCAGCTCCCCTGCCAGGGGAGCTGCCGCCGGAGAGGTTCTTAAATCAAAGGAGAAACTATGTCACCTTCTACCCCGATCCGTCTTGTCGCCCTTGATCTGGACGGCACCCTGCTCGATTCCCAGAGCCAGATCTCCCCCCGTACCCGGCAGGCCATTGCCGATGCCGCCGGGCGCGGGGTCATCGTGCTGCCCTGCACCGGGCGGCCCCTTGCCAGCCTGCCGCCGTTGATGGCG
>ENA-OQEB01000102-OQEB01000102.1-human-gut-metagenome-genome-assembly--contig:-NODE-102-length-33481-cov-6.054836_pt1 | contig 33481 bp, 32 predicted proteins | sample MGYA00242787_ERZ504619 | MGnify/ENA primary metagenome ERZ504619 (study PRJEB26092, sample SAMD00036317) | human gut metagenome | host: Homo sapiens | study: EMG produced TPA metagenomics assembly of... | reverse complement strand
ACGCTTGTCAGATGCCGTTACCGGCATCATCCCAAGACTCGCTATTATCTGGTTGGCTAAACCTTGGATAAACCGGAATCCCACCGGCTTGACTACACACCCTTAGCTGGGCGCACAACTGGAATTTATTAGGCAAACAGAATAAGTGCAACACCTGTGATAAGCAGAACTATACCAACAACAAACTCTATCATTCCCACTTCTTTGCGTATTCTTCTTTCTTCCGACCGGCTTTGAAATCCGCCTCAAAACCGTTGATAAGATTGTATTTCTTTTTAAAGTAAATGAAGTATCCAAACAGAAGGAATGCCAATCCCAGAACTACAGCCAATACCTTTAGGAATATCATATAAACACCTCCACAAAAAATTCAAATTTGTCTTTCTCTTAATTTCCTATTATACACCAAAATTATGAATATTTCTACCCGCCGTCTATTGACCTCAATTACGAGGGAAATAGGCGGCTTTTTTGTTTCTAAAAAAATATTTTCAAGAAATTTTTGAAAAAGGGGTGATTTTGGGTGTGCATTTTGACCCCCTTTGTCCAAATGAGTGAAGGGGTTAATTCCGAACCACGAAAAGGTCAGCCCATTCACTTGTATTTTGACAACTGAATAAATCATTCACTAAGACTTTAATTCTGATGATTTTAGCCACCTTATCGGGTACGCCGTGACTTCTGCATTGCAGAACAGCGAGAACTCCCGGTATAAGTAACAGGTTGCCCCTGTTACGGCGATGACAGTCAGAAGGATAATGATACTTCTCTACGGAGCTGGCGGAGTACCCGGCAGAGGTGAAATTCCTATGATACAGATTAGCAACCTGTTTCTTAGTGACTTCCCGTGAGCTTTATGCTCGGCAAGGGTGTTGAGAACAAATATTGCCCGACCGGTTAGGAAATGAGCCGGTCAAGTACATAGCCATACTGCGATGGCTATGAATTTACGAAAGGAGGACGCACAAAGTGTCGAACTGCAAAACGATTGCGATATGCAATCAAAAAGGCGGAGTTGGAAAGACGACCACTACGGTAAACCTCGGCGTCGGTCTTGCAATGCAGGGAAAGAAAGTGTTGCTCATAGACGCAGACCCACAGGGCGACTTAACCACTTGTCTCGGTTGGCAGGATATGGATAACTTGGGTATCACGCTTGCAACAAAACTCACAGATGTCATAAACGAAACGATGAATGACCCTACGGTCGGTATTCTGCACCACGACGAAGGTGTTGACCTTGTTCCGGCAAACCTTGAGCTTTCTGCGATGGAATTTAACCTTGTAAACGCAATGAGCAGAGAGACGGCATTGAGAAACTATCTCAGCGAAGTGAAGGACAAATACGACTATATCCTTATAGATGTATGCCTTCCCTCGGAATGGTAACAATCAATGCTCTATCTGCGGCAGACAGCGTAATAATTCCTGTTCAGGCTCAGTATTTACCGGCTAAGGGTATGACGCAGCTTGTTCAGACCATTTCACGAGTAAAGAAGCGTATCAATCCGAGTTTGAAGATTGACGGTATGCTTCTCACTTTGGTGGATAGCCGTACCAACCTCGCCAAAAGCACGGTAGAAGCTCTGAGAGAGAACTTCGGTAGTCAAATCAAGATGTATCGAACATATATCCCGATTGCCGTAAAAGCCGCAGAGACTTCTTCCAAAGGCAAGAGCATTTTTGCCTACGAACCGGGCAGCACGGTGTCAAAAGCGTACACCGAATTTACAAAGGAGGTGTTAGCCGATGGCAGGAAGAAAGAGCGACTTCACTCTCACGAAGCTCGATGACTTATTCTCAACGCAGGAACAGAGAGATGAAGAAAAGCTTTCCAAAATCCGAGATATTCCCTTGACTGAGATTGACGATTTCCCCGACCACCCTTTTAAGGTGCGTGATGACGAGGATATGGCACAGCTCATAGAGAGTATCAAGGAACGAGGGGTAATCACTCCGGCAACGGTAAGGCAAAAAGAGGACGGCAGATACGAACTCATTTCAGGACACAGACGAAAGCGAGCTTGTGAGCTTGCCGGGTTTGATACGCTCCGCTGTGAAGTCGTTGACCTGAACCGAGACGAAGCCACGATTTTAATGGTTGAGAGCAACTATCAAAGGTCGCAGATACTTCCCTCGGAAAAAGCCTATGCCTACAAAATGCGTTTGGAAGCGATGAAAAGGCAAGCGGGCAGACCGAGCAAAGATAATTTAGTCCCAGTGGGACAAAATTTTTCAAGGGAAGAACTTGCAACTCAAAGTGGCGAAAGCCAAACGCAAATTCAGCGATATATTCGCCTTACAAACCTTGTTCCCGAACTTTTGGATTATGTTGACGAGGGACGAATTAAAATGCGACCGGCGGTTGAATTGTCCTTTCTCGATGAGGACAGTCAGCGTGATGTGGTTGATGAAATCGACCTGAACGATGCAACCCCGTCCCACGACCAAACAATCCGTATGCGAAAGTTCTTTGAGGAGGGCAAGCTCACAACCGAAGCAATCCAAGCGATTATGTCGGAGGAAAAACCAAACCAAAGGGAGAAAATTGTTTTGAGGGGCGACAGGGTTCGACAGCTTATCCCGAAGAACATTCCCATAAGCCAAACGGAGGATTTTGTGTGCAAGGCATTGGAGCATTACAACAAGTTTCTGCGAAGCAGAGCCGACCGTGACAGCCGATAGCCTTCCCCCTTTCTCACACTCTAACCCCTATATATACCGGCTATTAACCTGCTGAAAAAATATACTCTATCTCCCTTGAGTATATCTATCTCTAATAACATATAGCTGTCTATAAAAGGGTTCGCACATTTGAAGCAAAAGCAAAATGTCTGCTACGATAAAAAGTTCAGCAATCGCACCTTTGATGTTTTGACCGGTTTTGATTACGATTAAAGCAGAAAGGAGCGATGGATATGAAAAACAGGCTGATACCTTGTGTTCTTGCCTGCCTGATGATTTTTCTCGTAGGTTGTACCAGTAACACAGCCAAAGAAGCTGCACAGGAGATAACGAAAACGGAGACTTCTTTTCCGGCTGGTAATACCGAAACAAATTCTCAGGAAGATACGGCAGAAGAACCGGAAAGCACGGCAGTTCAGGAGGAAACACCGATTACGGCAGAAGAAAGCAAACCAACCGCTGAAAGTCAGACGGTTGCAACTGTTCAGACAAAACCGGCGGAAGAAAAAACGGCTGATACTCCTGCAACCGAAAAGCCAAAGGCAGAGCCACCAAAGCAGACAACCACGCAGGCTGAACCCGAAAAACAAACGGAACAGCCAAAAGAACAGACAACTGCCGAACAAAAGCCGGTTGAAAAGCCGACTGAAAAGCCGGCAGAACCGAAACCGACAGAGCCGCCCAAGCAGACATTCGATGTCAGCCCTTATGTTAGTTACGCAAAAGAGTATGCGGTAAGCATAGGGCTTTCTCTTGACAGCACGGCGACAGAATGTTGGGACAACCCCATATCCGCAAATCCTAACCGAAGCGGTATCAAGTCTGATATTGAAAGCAGACTGAACCGATACAAGAACAGCGAGGGTTTTACCGCTGTGTGGATATGGACAGAAAAGCTATCCGATACGGAGTACAACATCTATATCGGCTACTGCTAAAACAAAATAATTTTAAGCGGACGCACTGAGTAAAATCGGTGCGTTTTTGCATTTCAAGGAGGAAAACGCAATGGTTAAAACAAAATTCAAGAAAGCCGTCTCGCTTATGTTGGCGGCGGTTATGAGCCTCACTGCTTTTATGGGCATTGGGGCAACGACAGCCTTTGCAGCCGTAGGCGAAAAAGCCGATGTGTACCTCGTCGATTATCCCCGAAGCGGAGATACCAATAACAACGGCGAATGGGGACACGGCAATCTCAACTATATGAACGGTTGGAAAGGCTTGTCCACGAAATATACGGGACTTCGTGCAATGGGTTCGTATTCGGGCAATATCGCCTACTGTATCGAGCCGGGTACAGGTCAGCGGACTGGAGATACTCTCACCGAAAAGGACGAGAACTTCTTCAACAACATCAGTCCGAACGGTACGATTTCCGGCGATGATATTCGCCTGCTTATCGGTCGTATCTTGCAGTACGGCTACCGTGGAGGAATTTCGACAAGCTGGAAGTCGCAGAATGAAAGCGACGCAAACTGTATCGCCCACGCTTATGCCACTCAGATTTTGATTTGGGAAACGATTGTCGGCGAAAGAGACGCAGGCTTCAATCACGTTTCTACGGGCGGGTACAATGCCGTGCTTGAATGTGTAAGCTCTGCACACCCTCTCCGCAGTAAAATCCTGTCTTACTACAACAGTATGGTAACAAGCGTTCAGTACCATACGAAAGTTCCGAGCTTCTGCACAAGGTCAAGCGGTTCTGCCAAGGTAAACGAGCTTGAATGGAACGGAAGCAAGTATGTTGCAACTCTCACCGATACAAACGGTGTGCTTGGCAACTACAACTTCTCGGCAAACATTGACGGCGTTTCGTTCTCTGTCAGCGGAAACAAATTGACTGTTTCGATGGAGAAAGCTCCGAGCAAGGAATTTACCATCACAGCCGCAAAAAAGAACGGTGTCCGCAGAGGTGTAGTTGTATGGACTGACGGTATCCATCAGAATGGCAACGGCATTCAGGATGTGGTCACTTATGCTCAGGAGGTCAGCGACCCTGTCAGCGGATTTGTCAAAATGAAGGTAAGCTACGGCTCTTGTCAGATTGTAAAGACAAGTGAGGACGGAAAGGTTGACGGTATTCAGTTTACCATCAGCGGTAACGGTGTCAATCAGACTGTAACAACCGCAAACGGCGGCAAATTCCAACTGGATAACCTTATGCCCGGTGTTTACACGGTAACAGAACAGTCTATCGACAAATATGTACCGCAGGAGGTTCACAGAGTTACTGTTGTTGCCGGTCAGGTGGCAAAGGTCAACTTCAATAATGTTCTCAAGAGAGGTAATCTTCAGGTTATCAAATCTTCGGAGGATAATCTGGTCGAGGGTGTAACTTTCCACCTTTACGGAACTTCGCTTGCGGGTATTACCGTAGATGAATATGCAGTGACAGATAAGAACGGTGTTGCTTCTTTCGATGATGTGCTTATAAGCGGCACTACCCCATACACCATTGAGGAAGTGGATACCGCAATCCGTTATGTTGTGCCTGCAAATCAGACCGCACCGATTAACTGGAAAGAAGTAACCACAAGAAACTTCACGAACATTCTCAAAAAGTTCAGCGTAACCGTAACAAAGAGCGACCGAGAGGAAGGCACACCGCAGGGCGACGCTACCCTTGCCGGAGCAGTTTACGGCATTTATAAAGGCGAAACCCTTGTGGATAAGTATGTTACGGATAAGAATGGGCAGTTTACCACAAAGGAATATGTCTGTGATAATGACTGGACAATCCGTGAAATCACGCCGTCCGAGGGTTATCTGCTCGACGGTACAATCCATAAGGTCGGTGCTGAACCGCAGCTCTATACTGTGGAACACAATCAGACCGTAAATGATGTAACCGAACAGGTTATGAAAGGCAATATCGCCATTATCAAGCATACCGATAACGGAGAAACACAGATTGAGACACCTGAAAACGGAGCAACCTTTGAAATCTATCTCAAATCTTCCGGCAGCTTTGACGCAGCAGAAGAAGATGAAAGAGATGTGATTGTTTGTGATGAAAACGGCTTCGGTCAGACAAAGGATATGCCTTACGGCGTATATACCGTTCATCAGACCTCCGGTTGGGAGGGGCGTGAGTTAATGGACGACTTCGATGTGTTCATTGCTCAAAACGGACAGACCTACCGCTATCTTATCAACAATGCAAACTTTGAAAGCTATATCAAGGTGGTTAAGGTGGACGCAGAAAGCGGTAAAAACATTCCTTATGCCGGTGCTGGGTTCAAAATCTTTGACCCGGACGGCAATCAGGTAACAATGACCTTTACTTATCCTACTCCGACAACGATTGATACTTTCTACACCGACGCAAACGGACAGCTTGTTACACCGGAGAAACTGGAATACGGCAAGGGATATTCTCTTGTTGAGGTTCAGGCTCCTTACGGATATGTGCTTGACAGCACACCGGTGTGCTTTGATGTGGCAGAGGAACATTCTTCCGATGAGGGTGGTATTACCGTGATTAAGGTCGATAAGCCTAATATGGCACAGAAAGGCACAGTCAACATTGAAAAGACCGGCGAGGTATTCTCCGGGGTGAATGTCTCCGGCGAGGAAAATACCGATGTTATCTATCAGCCTGTGTATGAAGTGAAAGGTCTTGCAGGTGCGGTATATGAAATTACCGCAGCAGAAGATATTATCACTCCCGACGGCACACTCCGTTATGCAAAGGGTGAGGTTGTAGATACCGTAACGACAGATGAAAGCGGTCTTGCCAAGAGCAAGGAGCTTTATCTCGGAAAATATACGGTGGTTGAAATTACTGCACCGGAGGGTATGGTCATCAACAAAGAAGCTCACGATGTTGAGCTGACTTATGCCGGTCAGGAAGTGTCTGTAACCGAAACCGCCACAAGCTTTGTAAACGACAGGCAAAAAGTAACGGTAAGTCTTGAAAAGACTATTGAAAAGAACGACATCTTCAACATCGGTAACGGCGATGAAATGAAGAATATCAGCTTCGGACTTTTCGCCGCAGAGGAACTTGTTTCTGCAAGCGGTACTTCTATCCCGGCAGACGGTCTGATTGAGATTATCTCACTTTCCGAAAACGGCAAGGCAACGCTGAAAACCGACCTTCCTTTCGGAAGCTACTATGTAAAAGAGCTTGCAACTGATGAGCATTATATCCTTACCGACGCCAAGTATCCGTTCACTTTCAGCTATGCCGGTCAGGATACCGCAAATGTTGAGATTGCGGTCAATGACGGCAAGCCGATTGAAAACAAGCTCATTTACGGTTCTGTTTCCGGTAAGAAGATTACCGAAAACGGCGAAGCACTGGGAGGTGCTGTAATCGGTCTGTTTAAGGCTGATGAAACCGAATTTACAAAAGAAAATGCTTTGATGACTGCTACCTCCCAAAAAGACGGTAGCTTTTCTTTTGAGAAGTACCGTATGGCAACTGGCTTGTAAGAGAAATCGAGCAGCCGGAGGGCTTCGTGCTTGATGAAACTTCTTATGAAGTTAAAATCTCCGAGGTCGCTCAGGTCATTGAGGTCGAAATCGTCAATGAGTATGTTCACGGCAATATCAAGTTGACTAAGGTCGATGAAGATTACCCGGACAACAAGCTGACAGGAGCGACCTTTGAGGTTTACAAAGATGTAAACGGCGATGGCAAACTGGACGACGGCGACGAGCTTATCGGTACACTCAACGAAACTTCTACGGGTATTTACGAGATGAAGGAGCTTCTTTACGGAAAATACCTTGTAAGAGAAACCAAAGCACCGGAAGGCTTTGAACTTGATAAGGGTGTGTACTCCGTATTCATTGAGGAAGATGAAATGACCTATGAGGTTGAAAACAAAGCGGGCGTCGGTTTTATTAACACGGCAATGAAAGGAAGCCTGAAAATCGTAAAAACTTCCTCTGACGGTAAGGTCGAAGGTTTCACTTTCAGAGTAACAGGAGTAAACGGTTACGACCGAAGCTTCACGACCGATAAGAACGGCGAAATCATTATTGAGGGACTTCGTATCGGCGATTACACCGTTTCCGAGGTTCAGGATACTGTTTCTGCTTCCTATGTGCTTCCTGCGGATAAGATTGCAACCGTAAAGGTCGGCTCTACTACCGTTGTGGAAATGCACAATGAGCTGAGAGACACACCAAAGACCGGAGATAACAGCAATGTCGGCTTGTGGACTGCACTTGCGGGACTTTCTGCCCTCGGTATTGTAGGCACAGCCGTTGTTGCGTACAGAAAAAAGAAGAAGGAGGACAATGAGTAATGGACGCTAAAACAATCGTAGCAGTTGTATTAGTCGCCTTTATTATCGGCGGCTTTATCTTCTTGCAGATTAAGAACAGAAAGAAATAAGGAACGCTTATGTGGGCGGAGTAAAAACTTCGCCCACCGTTCTTTTACGGAGGTGCATTATGAATAAGCAAAAGACGGTTGACAGCAAGGTGCTTGCAATACTCAGAGAATGCCCCGAAACGAGGTATGATGATATGCAGCTTATCCTTTGCTATTACAACCGATACAGCTATATGAGAGTCGGAGATTTACCGCTTGAGGATATAGTCAACAACTATAAAGGCTACGGCTTGCCGTGCTTTGAGACTATCCGCAGAGCAAGACAGAGAGTGCAATCCCTATTTCCCGAACTGTCAAGGCAGTGCAGTGGCTGCGACTGCGGAAACATCAGAATTGTGATTGAAGTAAGCTGAGGTGTGGATATGAACGAGGGAAAAAGAAAAATCGGTGAATACACTGTTCTTTGCTCGGTCAATGTGGGCGAAAAGGAAGTTATCTTGGCTTCCAATGAGCAAAGCACAAACGGCGATAAATTTATGTGCGGCTTTGCAGAGCGAAACGACCTGTTTGAACTGTGTTCGGAATGTATGGTAAGCGATGACTATATCGAAATCGTACACCTTTTCGGAAGCCGTGTGGCAAATGAAGCGGAGCTTTTCAAGGAACAGGTCGAAAAACTGGATATTCCAATCACACTCATAACAGAAGCCGACTGTATCCCCGACCACTATTCCAAAGACATCAACGGCAAAATCATAGCCATTGACCCCAAGGTATTAAAGCCTGAATTTCAGAGAGCCGACAGACAGCTCTACTATGTTACAGGTGGTTTCGGTGCGTCGGCAAACAGCCGTGGAAGCGCCGTGTTTTGTACCAATCTTCACACCGGCAAATCAACCCGATATGAAAGAATGGATGTTATGGGCGAGGTAAAGCCTGAGCGTCTGCCTGAATGGGCAAAGGAAAAGGCACAGGAGCTTTCAAACAAGAAGCGAAACAAAGACAAAGAACGATAAGGAGGACAAAGCAATGAAGGAAAATTTCACTTTTCAGCAAAAGACAAAGCTTCTGACGAAACTGTTTGACGCAGGCTGCAATACCGAAAAGAAATTGCAGCAGCTTGATATGGAGAGCATTTTGAAAATTCCCGGTATCACTATTCCGGATATGAGCCTGATTATCGAGTTTCAGAAGCAGACCAAAGCCAATAAGCTGTTCTCTTATTTGGGAGGTGGCACTGATGAGCAGGCAGGAACAGAATGACCGCCATATCATTTGGAGCGATATTAGCCTTGACCTTGATGATTGGCGAGAGTCTTTGGAGGAACTGTATCCCGGATATTCCGATGATGAGCTTTACGACATTATGGTAAAATCCAATGCCGAAAATCTTTATGATGAACGAGCAAATCTCAACATTCAGCTTTCACAGCCGATTATCGTAATCGGCGACCTCGGCCGATGGAACGGCAGAGTGTCGGGATACAAGATGATTGATTCAGGCAACATTAAGGACTGCCTTTATTCTGACACCGACTACACAGAATGGTATGTTGACAAATACGGAGACCTTCGAGCCGACGCTGTTCATCACGACGGTACAAACCATTATCTTTACCGTGTATTCAAAGACGGTGTTACCGATACGCAGATTGAAAATCTGCAAGTTAAAATCTACAACGGAAAAGCCACAAGAGCCGACATCACACGAGTTACCAAAAGACTCGGCGATGATATTGCCGGCGTATATGGTTTTTCTATTCCAAAGCAAAGACAACCAAACGAACAAGCGAGGTGATGAAAATGGATTACAGAGTATTGACCGAAGCAGAGCGTAAATACACCTTCAGCCAAAGTCAGCAGCTCTCTATGCAGACCGGTCTTATCGGATATTTGCGTGCCGACTTCGGTTCTACCGGGAACGAGTTTTGGACGACTTGGAACGATTTCAGAAAAGACCTGAAAACCGATGAATTTAAGGCTGAATTTGACGATGTGATAAACGGATTGCGTGACGGCGATGTTTTGTCCGGCAGAAAGGCTATGTCCTCTTACTGTTATTCCACTCCCGACAGTTCCTTTAATGATGACCGCAACCACTACGGCATTCGTCTTGATACGGAAAAGTACAGCTATCTTATGAGGTTTAACCCCAATAGGGGCGAGTACAATCTGTACTGCTATTGCTATCAGAAAGAGTGGCTGAACAGCCACTTGAAAAATGCCGAGCGTGGTATCCGATTTATCGACCCGCACTATCAGGAGCAGTTTCGCATTGCGGACGGAGAAAAAATCTCAATCAAGCTCGGCGACGGCAAAACAATGGAGAGAACTTGCAGATATATCGACGACTACCATTTGGAGGTCGGCACAAATCTCTACCATATCTGCGAATTTGCCGAGCTTTGCGAGAGAAACGGTCATACCGTAGAACCAGCCGCAAAAGAAAACACGAAGCCTGCAAAGGACAAAGAAAAAACACGATAAGGAGGTGCAGACGAGGTGGCAAGGAAATTTGACCTGATTTCGGAGCTGTATGAAAGAACCTGCTTTGCAGTTACAGACAATCCGGTAAACTGGCAATCGTTTCTGAAAACAGCAGGCAGAAATTTCAGGCTCCGATTTGATGAACAGCTTCTCATTTATGCCCAAAGACCCGATGTAACAGCCGTGCTTGAAATCGAACGATGGAACGGCACTTTCGGTCGCTGGGTAAATCGAGGAGCAAAAGGTATTGCCGTATTTGAGGACGCAGACAGAAGCCGTCAAAGGCTGATTCATTACTTTGATATATCAGACACCCACGAAAGCCGACATTCCCGCCCTGTTCCTATTTGGGAGATGAGACCCGATTATGAAGCAGAGGTTATCGAAACGCTTGAAAACACTTTCGGGGCGGTAAACGATACAACGAGTATTGAAAATGTCGTCAAAGAGAGCATTGCCAATGCCGTCGAGGACAACATCGCAGACTATATCTCCGACTTTATGAGTTTGGGTGCAGGAAGCGATATTGAGTATTTGTCTGCCGACGAAGCAAATGCCTTGTATTTGGAGCTTGTCAGAAACAGCGTGTCATATATGGTTATGGCACGATTGGGACTGAACGCAGACAAGGTCTATTCTCCCGATGACTTTGCCGGTATTTCAAGCTTCAATTCACAGGAAGTTCTCAATGCGGTGGGTATTGCTACAAGCGACATTGCAGAAATGGCGTTGCTCCCTGTCAGCAGAACAATCAGCACGCTCAGCAAGGAAAATCGCATAATTGATGAACAGGAGCAATCCGAATACAATAAAGACATCAAAGACGAAAGGAGTCAAAGCGATGAGCGAAATCACATACACGATGGTGGGAGATTACAATCTTCCGAACCTGAAACTGCCGGAGCAGACGGAAGTGACTCTCGGCAGATGGTCGCAGATGAGGAGAACTTATCTGAAGGAACATCACAAAATCCTGTACTACAATCTTCTGACGAAAGGGATTCTGAACAGTCACTTGGCGGAGGTTCAGCAGAGAGCCAGCGAACTGGAGGAAACTCTCGTGAAGCAGATGGCACAGAAAGCCGGGCTGACGGAGCAGATGAAAGCGGAAGATATGATGAAGTGGGTTCGCCTGATGAACAACATCAGGAACTCGGCACAGGAAATCGTGAAGAATCAGGTAATATTCGCTTAGAGTATTACGACAGAAACCACGAGGACAAGAGCCTGCCGTTTTTCGGTGGCGATGATACTATCCGAGAGATACTCGGTACCACCCCGCATTTGTCCGCTTCAAAGGAAGAAATCAAAGACTTCTATGAGAGAAATACGGACAATGCGACCCGTACCGAATATATCAAGGGTATTTTCAACAACGATTACACCCGGCTTACCTTAAACGACGGCAGGCTTGTTGGATACAAAACATTTCAGAATGTCCTCCACTTGTGGGAGGGCGAATACGAAAACAGAACCGCTCAGAGCTTCTATGACTGGGGCGTTATCGCACAGCATTTTGAAGCAATGAGACTTTTGGGAGAATTGACCGATACAATGAAACCGCTTCCGTCTATGGACGGTCAGTTGACTCTCATAATGGGAAATCAGGCAGAGGAACAAAAAACCTCTGCCTTTACTTTTTCTCAGGAAATCATAGACGCAGTTCTCACCCGTGGAAGCGGAGTTTCCGAGGTAAAATGCGTATCTATGAGCAGTTTGAAAAGAGCCTTTCCGCAAAGGAAACGCCGACTTCTTGAAAAACGAATACGGTTGGGGCGGCTCTTACCCTGTCATTATCGGTGCAGGCATTGACGAACAGCACGACGGAAAAGGCATCACAATTTCAAAAGGTATCGGAAGCGACAAGCCACACATTACGCTTTCTTGGTCTCAGGTTGAAAAGCGTATCGGAGACCTTATCCGTATGGACAGATACCTAAACCGAAAGGAAAAAGAAAAGTACCCGGAATGGCTTGAAAAGCAGGAAGAAAGGCGAGCCGAGCTTGCAGAGCAGAGAAAAAACCGTGAGATACTCTCTACCGCACCGCCTGAGCCTGAAAACAAAGAGAACGAACCGGAAGCACAGTATGAATATCATCTCGGCGACAGCGTATATATCGGAGCTTCGCAGTATGAGATTTTGTCCTTTGATGAAAACCGTGTAATGCTCTATGACTTCGATATGCCCCTATTCAACAAGGAGATTTCAAGGGAAGAATTTGACCGCAAAGTGCGTGAAAATCCGATGAACGACCACTTGAAGGTCAGTGTATTACCGGCGGAAGAAAAAACCGTTACAGGCGAAAATAAAGCTCAAAACGATACCGAAACCGTACAGGATTTCAGTCCGAAAACCGGTTATGACGACGCCTTCTTTATCGACCGGGACAATGAAAGCGTTACTTGGATGTACTATAATCCCGACAGCAATGCCGGAGGTCAGTATGTTACAAATACGCTTTCTTTTGACGAGATACAGCAAGCTGCACTGGAGTATGACTCGGCTGAGGATTTCTTTGATTACCTCGGCAGCATTGCAAATCAGGAGCTTGCCGATGTAGGTACGGAATGGTTTGTGGATGCAGACCGAGAATTTCACAGGACACCGGATTTGACCGACTGTACCACCGCCACAATGGAAGCACTCATTGAAAACGCTGAAAGAACTGATATGGTGGCAACGAACATCGGAAATGTACCGATTGAGGATTACAGAGAAATCGTTGCTACTCAAAACGGTTTTGACAGTTATGAGGAAATGTATAACGAGGGTGTTCGTATCGGCAACGGTTACGACAAAAAGCCTGAACCGATTGTTCCCGCTTGGGAGCAAAAGAAAAAGTCAAAGGTTAAGAGCTTTGACCTCCACCCGGATATTCCAATGTCCGAACGACACAATTTTGACCTTGCCAATAATCAGGTTGAAGAAGTCAATAAAAAAGAGCGTTTTCACAGAAACTATGCAGCGATTAAGGTCTTGAAGGATTGTCAAAACGAAAACCGTTTTGCAACACCCGATGAGCAGAAAATCTTGTCGAGATATGTCGGTTGGGGCGGTATTCCCGAAGCCTTTGACGAACGAGCCGGAGCTTGGCATACAGAGTATGCAATGCTGAAAAATACCCTGACACCGGAGGAATATGTGTCGGCAAGAGAAAGCACACTGACTGCCTTTTACACTCCGTCCGAAGTATCTACCGCCATTTATAAGGTGTTGGAACAGATGGGATTTCAGGAGGGCAACCTGCTTGAGCCGTCCTGCGGTATCGGTAACTTCATCGGTATGCTGCCTAAGTCAATGGAAAACGCAAAGGTTTACGGCGTGGAGCTTGATACCGTTTCAGCCGGTATCGCTCAGCAGCTTTATCAGAAGTCTTCCATTGCGGCACAGGGCTTCGAGGAAGTAAATGTTCCCGACAGCTTCTTTGACGGAGTTATCGGCAATGTGCCTTTCGGAGATTTCAAAGTCTCCGATAAACGATATGACAAGTACAACTTTCTCATTCACGATTATTTCTTTGCGAAATCGCTTGATAAATTACGCCCCGGCGGCGTGATGGCTCTTGTGACAAGCAAAGGAACTATGGACAAGGAAAACTCCAATGTCCGAAAATATATCGCACAGAGGGCGGAGCTTCTCGGAGCAATCAGACTTCCGAATGACACCTTCAAAGGCAATGCCGGAACAGAGGTTGTATCCGATATTCTGTTTTTGCAAAAGCGAGACAGGCTTATAGATATTGAGCCGGATTGGGTTCATCTTGACACCGATGAAAACGGTATAAGGATGAACTCATATTTTATTCAGCACCCGGAAATGATACTCGGCGAAATGAAAATGGCAAGCGGTCGCTTCGGACCGGAAGCAACCTGTGAGCCGTTTGATAATGCCGACCTTTCGGAGCTTTTGAACGAAGCAGTCTCAAACATTCACGGAGAAATCTCTGAATACGAGGTTGCCGACGAGCTGGAGGAAGAAGATAATACCATCCCGGCAGACCCTACGGTAAGAAACTTCTCTTACACGGTTTTGGACGATAAAATCTATTTCCGTGAGAACTCCCGTATGTCTCCGGTAGAGGTATCGGCAACCGCCGAGAACCGTATCAAGGGTATGATTGGGATAAGGGATTGCGTCCGAAACCTGATTGAACTGCAAACCGAGGATTACCCCGACAGCGAAATCAAACAGGCACAGGAAAAGCTGAACACTCTGTATGACAGCTTCACAAAGAAGTACGGACTGATTAACAGCCGTGCCAATACTTCCGCCTTTTCCGACGACAGCTCCTATGCTCTGCTGTCTGCTCTTGAGGTCATCAATGAAGATGGAGAACTGGAACGCAAGGCGGATATGTTTTTCAAAAGGACGATTAAACCGCACAAGCCGGTAACGGAGGTTGACACCGCAGACGAAGCTCTCGCTGTCTCTATGGGCGAAAAAGCAGCCATTGATATGGCATATATGATGGAGTTGTCCGGCAAAAGTGAGGAAGAATTATTTTCTGACTTAAAGGGTGTTATCTTCTTAAATCCCCTTTATGAGTACGGCAATTCTTATGAGCCGAAGTATCTGATGGCAGACGAATATCTGTCGGGCAATGTTCGTGAGAAGCTGGCAACAGCCAAAAGGTCTGCGACTCTGTATCCCGAAGATTACACCGTCAATGTGCAGGCACTTGAAAAGGTGCAGCCAAAGGATTTGACGGCAAGCGAGATTTCCGTAAGGCTCGGTGCGACTTGGATACCGCCCGAAATATTCCAACAGTTTATGTTTGAGTTTCTCGATACGCCACGCTATGCACAGTGGAATATCAAGGTTCACTACTCTCAGTTTACCGGAGAATGGAACATTGAGGGAAAGAGCTATGACCGTTCCAATGTTAAAGCGTACAGCACATACGGCACTTCCCGTATCAACGCATATAAGATAATTGAGGAAACACTGAACCTGAAAGATGTCCGAATCTTTGACTATATCGAAGATGAGGAAGGCAGAAAGAAAGCCGTTCTCAATAAAAAAGAGACGGCAATCGCACAGGCAAAGCAGGAACTCATAAAGCAGGGCTTTCAGGACTGGATATGGCTGACCCTACCCGCCGAGAAAAACTCACAAAGATGTATAACGAAAAGTTCAACAGCATAAGACCCCGTGAGTACGACGGAAGCCACATTGTTTTCAACGGTATGAACCCAGAAATCGAACTCCGTGAACATCAGAAAAATGCGGTTGCACACATTCTGTACGGCGGCAATACGCTGTTGGCACACGCAGTCGGTGCAGGTAAAACTTTTGAGATGGTGGCGGCTGCTATGGAGTCCAAACGACTCGGACTTTGCAATAAGTCTCTGTTCGTAGTCCCGAATCACTTAACCGAGCAATGGGCGGCGGAGTTCTTGCAGCTCTATCCGGCGGCGAATATTCTTGTGGCGACAAAGCGAGATTTTGAGACCAAGAACCGCAAAAAGTTCTGCGGTCGAATTGCTACGGGAGATTACGACGCAGTAATTATCGGTCATTCTCAGTTTGAGAAAATCCCGATGTCCATTGAAAGACAGAGGGCAATTCTTGAGCAACAGCTTGAAGAACTGACAGACGGTATTATGGATTTGAAGCGAAATCGTGGAGAAAACTTCTCCATTAAACAGCTTGAAAAGTCTAAAAAGTCCGTGAAGCAAAAGCTGGAAAAGCTCAACGACCAAAGCCGCAAGGACGATGTTGTTACCTTTGAAGAACTCGGTGTGGACAGGCTCTTTATTGACGAGAGTCATTATTACAAGAACCTCTACCTTTACACCAAAATGCGTAATGTGGGCGGTATCGCTCAGACGGAAGCACAGAAATCCTCCGACCTGTTTATGAAGTGCCGATACCTTGACGAGCTTACAGGCGGTCGAGGAACGGTATTTGCAACCGGTACTCCTATCTCAAACAGTATGGTGGAACTCTATACCATTCAGCGATACTTGCAGTACAACACGCTTGTGAAAAACAATTTACAGCACTTCGACTCGTGGGCAAGTACCTTTGGAGAGACTGTAACAGCCGTAGAGCTTACCCCGGAGGGAACGGGTTACAGAGCGAAAACCCGCTTTGCAAAATTCTATAACCTTCCGGAGCTTATGGCGATGTTTAAGGAGGTCGCCGACATTAAGACGGCGGATATGTTGGAATTGCCTGTGCCGGATGCACACTTCCACAATGTTGCAGTCAAGCCGTCTGAAATGCAGAAAGAAATGGTTGCTTCCCTTGCGGAGCGAGCCGAGAAAGTCCGTGGTGGCGGTGTGGATTCGAGTGTAGATAATATGCTCAAAATCACAAACGACGGTAGAAAGTTGGCTCTTGACCAGCGTATGCTCAACGATATGCTGCCTGATTTTGAGGGCAGTAAAATCAACGCCTGCGTCGATAACATCTACCGTATTTGGGAGGAAACAGCCGATAAAAAATCAGCACAGCTTGTGTTCTGCGACCTCTCAACGCCAAAAAACGACGGCACATTCTCGGTATATAACGACATCAGAAAGAAGCTCATAGAGCGTGGTGTCCCCGAAAGCGAAGTCCGCTTTATCCACGAAGCAGATACCGATGTGAAGAAAAAAGAACTGTTCCAAAAGACCCGTAAAGGCGAGGTCAGAGTGCTTCTCGGTTCTACGCAGAAGATGGGAGCTGGCACGAATGTTCAGGACAGACTTATCGCACTTCACGATGTGGATTGTCCGTGGAGACCGTCAGACTTGGAGCAGCGTTCCGGTCGAATTATCCGTCAGGGCAACTCAAACCCTGATGTAGATATTTACCGCTATGTAACGGAGCAGACCTTTGACGCATATCTCTATCAGCTTGTAGAGGGAAAGCAAAAGTTCGCCAGTCAGATTATGACGAGCAAATCCCCGGTGCGTTCTGCCGAGGATATTGATGAAACCGCCCTGTCCTATGCAGAGATTAAAATGCTTGCCACCGGCAATCCGTATATTAAGGAGAAGATGGATTTGGATATTCAAGTCCAAAAGCTGAAGCTCTTAAAATCCAACTTTCTATCTGAAAAATACGCTTTGGAAGATAAGATAATCAAATATTATCCGCAGCGAATTAAAGCTTTGGAAAACCGCATTGAAGGCTTGAAGCAAGATGTAGATACTGCGAAACAGCACCCGAAACCAACGGAAGACCGCTTTGTCGGTATGGAGGTTAAGGGTGTTTTTTATTCCGAAAAAGCCGACGCCGGTAAAGCAATCATTGAAGCCTGCAAGCAGATGAACAGCCCCGACCCTATTCCTCTCGGCAAGTACCGAGGGTTTGAAACGGAGCTGCTTTTTAATACCGCAGAGCGAAATTATGAGGTTCGACTGAAAGGTGCAACAAGCAGAAATGTTCCTCTCGGCGATGACGCATACGGCAATATTATCCGCCTCGATAACGGAATTGAGAGATTTGCCGAGAGCTTGTCGCTTGCGGAAAATGACCTTGAGAACACCAAAAATCAGTTGGAAACCGCAAAGAAAGAAGTCCAAAAACCATTTATCCAAGAGGAAGAATTGAAAACAAAGCTTGCCCGACTGGACGAGCTGAATATTCTGCTCAATATGGATAAGCGAGAAAACGAAATTGTCGGCGGCGAACCCGATGAGGGCGAAGTGCCGAACACACGAAAGGAGAAAACCTATGAACGATAAAATGACACCCGATAAGGAAAGAGAAAACTGCCCTTGCAGAAAAGCAATCATTAACCCTTTTGATGCAATGATGATGGTTGTGGTCAGGAGACTTGATAAAGCATATCTCGAATTAAAAAAGAAGCAAACCGCCCGCAAAGGAAGCAGAATTTGCCCTTAGAAATGCTAAGCTTTCTTTCTACGGAGAGTTGGTTCGACAGAGCATTGAAACGGTGTTTTCGCAGGAAGAAATCATTGCTTTGTATGAAAACGACGACCTTGCGGGAGGTGCTTGGACTGTTTGGAATGACATCGGCTGCCCTGTTGATAAGATACTCATTATCATTGCAAAGCTCAGTATCAACGAACCGATACAGAAAGCGGTTGCCGATTTGCTGATGTAAAAAGGCGGTGATACCTATGCCGTATATTGCACCGGAAGTCATAACCGAAGCCAAACGAATGGATTTATTAACCTATCTCAGAGAGTATGAACCGGGCGAGCTTGTCAAGTTTTCAAGCAACACCTACACCACAAGAACCCACGACAGTTTGAAGATTTCCAACGGAAAATGGATGTGGTGGTCGAGAGGTATCGGGGGCAAATCCGCCCTCGATTACCTTATCAAAGTCCGTGGAATGGATTTTGTGCAGGCGGTTCAGACCATTATGGGAAACGGTTCAGTCAGCTTTCCGACTTGTGAAAACATCAAAAGCTATGAGGAACAACCCTTGCTTCTGCCTGAAAAAAGTCCTACTGCCGATGTGGTATTTGATTACCTTTTCGGGCGTGGGATTGATTATGAAATCATCAACCACTGTTTGGAACAGGAGCTAATCATTGAGTCGCTCCCATATCACAATGCTGTTTTTATCGGCTATGACGAGAACAAAGAACCTAAATACGCCGCTTACAGAGCAACAAATCAATCAAGGATTATGGGCGACTGCACCGGCAGTAAAAAGCAATATTCTTTCTGCCTGACTGCCGAGAACACCGGAGAGGTTCATCTTTTTGAGTGTGCCATTGACCTGCTTTCCTATGCAACTTTGATGAAGCTGGAGGGCAAAGACTGGCGACAGCTTAACCTTGTTTCTCTTGCGGGAGTGTATTCCCCAAAGCAGAAAATTGAGGACTCGAAAGTGCCTGTTACACTCGGCAGGCTGCTTGAAAAGGACAAAACAATCAGGCGAATTGTTCTTCATTTGGACAATGATATTGCCGGAAGAAAAGCAACCAAAGCGTTGCAGACGATTCTTTCAGATAATTATGAAGTCGTTGACGACCCTCCCAATACGGGAAAGATGTCAACGACTTTCTTTGTAAACGCTTGGGAATAAAAGATAAAACCGAAAGGAGTTTTGCACGATGAAACTAAAAGAAATCAGAGAAATGTACCCGGAGGGTACGCAGATTGTACTCACTGAAATGGCTGGCGAAAGTCAAATGCCCTACGGTCTGAAAGGAACGGTTAAGTTCGTTGACGACGCCGGACAGATTCATATGAGTTGGGAAACGGAAGCTCTCTCGCTTTGAATATTCACGAAGATACCTTTGAAAAGGTCGAAGCACCGGAGAAGATTTCCGTCATTCTCGTTGAGCCGGGCAGGTATCCGAAGCTCATTGAAATCGAGGATACGCTGGAAGCAATGCAGTCTCTTGTGGAGGGAGATATTGAAGAATATATGCCCTTTGAGGACGAGGTTGCCATCATCTGCAACGAGGAAGGAAAGATGAACGGCTTGCCGCTGAACAGGGCAGTTTATTCCGAGCCTGAGAATGTTGAGATGAGTTATCCGCAGTTGAAAGCTCATTTCCGGCAGGCAGAAAAAGAAAGAAACCACACGACCGGATATATTGTTTTTACGGCTGACAGCTTTGACAAGCCTTACACAGAAGAACAAAGAACCTATGTTGTCAGCAGTAACAATAAGGCTTTCATTGAGGGTATGGGCGGATATTCTATCTATGCTTCTTCCCTTGACGGCACTGATAAATGTGTGCGACTGGAAGCATATATGGCTGATGAACACGGTGGCAAGGACGGTTGGAAGATTGAAAAATGTTATGTAAAAGACGACAGCAACCGTGAAATGCTCGACATTATTGCCGGCAAGTTCTTCATTGCATACGCACCGATTGAGTCGGAAAAGTTTCTCAGTATGCCGAAAGAACTGGCTCGTAAGTACGAGGAAAAGTTCAAATATCCGGAGTGGTTTTACAAGTCTTTGGACGGTATTGAAGCAAAGCCGTATAAGCCGGTCTCCAAGGATATGGAGAGATAAGAGTCAATCTATGGGGCAACCCTGAGTGTCTGCATAATCTTAGCGAGCAGACCATTTGGATAACCACAGGTTTCCAAACGGTACACTCGTAGGGTTGCCCCTAAGACCCCAAGCAAGAAAGGAGCATAAGCAATGCGGGAGATAGTATTGGTTGCCGCCGGGTTACTCATCGGCGGCTTTTTCGGAGTAACAACAATGTGCCTGTTTCAGATAAACCGGGACAGGCACTATATTTACAGAAAGGACAGCGATAAAAATGAGGAAAAGAAACATTCAGAAGATTGTTAGGTTAAGCCGAGATGAAGCTCAGGACTTACAGAAAAAAGCAAAGCGTTCTTGTATGTCAGAGTCGGGTCTTATCCGTTTGCTTCTCAAAGGATACGAGCCGAGAGAAAAGCCCGACGAAAGATTTTACGATGTTATGCGTGAGCTTTCTGCTATTGGCAACAACATCAATCAGCTTGCGGCAAAAGCAAACACCCTCGGATTTGTGGACGCACCGCAGCTTAAAAAGGAAGCCGAGCGTTGGCATAAGTTTCAGGCTGATGTGGAGCGTACTTTTTTAAGACCCGATAAGAGCGATATGAAATGGCAGTAAGTAAATTGTGGTCGGTCACATCAAGGCTCGGTCAGGTAATCGACTATGCCGCCAATCCCGAAAAGACTGCGGCAGATATTTACACCGAGGAACAGTATCAGGCTCTCCGTGACGTGCTTGCCTACGCAAAGGACGAAGAAAAAACCGAGCGTGAGTTTTTCGTTGAGGGTATCAACTGCAATCCGGCTACCGCAAGAGACCAGTTTGTTTCTGTGAAAAAAGCATACGGCAAAGACGATGGCATTCAAGCCTATCACGGATACCTGAGCTTTAAGGAACAGGACATATCCCCGGAGCTTGCACAGAAAATCGGAATGGAATTTGCAAACGAAGTGTGGGGCAAAAGATTTCAGGTGGTGGTTACTACACATCTGAACACGAAGCACCTGCACTGCCACTATGTAATCAACTCCGTTTCCTTTGTGGACGGCAAGCGGTTATGGGGCGATGAAAAAGCGTGGTTCAAGTTTCGCTTGGTTGCCGACCGTCTCTGTGAAAAGTACGGACTGTATTACAATCCAAACCCAAACCGCAGTAAGCAATCCTCTTATTACTATAAGCAGGAGCAAGCAGGTATGCCGAGCCGATATTCAATGACCCGTGACGCCATTGATGAAGCGATTGCACACAGCACCAACTTAAAGACCTTTGATTATATTCTCACGCAGATGGGCTATGAGCATTGTCTCAGCGACAGCCGAAAGTATTGGACGATTGTTCCGAAAGGATACAAGAAGCCGATACGACTTAAATCCCTCGGAGAGAATTATACCGAGGAAGCAATCAAGCGTAGGCTGACGGAAAATCAAAAGGTTCTCATCGTTCCTTTTGCCAAAGAAACGGGTAAGAGTCAGGCAGTACCGAATGCCACAAGAGAACACAAAATCAAAAAGGTCGGCGGACTGTATGGGCTGTATCTGCATTACTGCTATAAGCTGGGTTATCTGCCGAAATACAAAAAACAGAATACCGCAAGGCTTCACTATCTTTTGAAAGAAGATTTGCTGAAGCTCGACAAAATCACTCAGGAGACAAGGCTGCTTGGACGGGAGAACATTTCTACCGACGAGCAGCTTTTCTCATATAAAGAATCCGTGTTGTTGCAAATCAAAGCCTTGACTGACGATAGAACTCACCTGCGAAAACAGTTAAGAAGAAATTTGAGTGACGATGAGCTATCAAATGTCAAAGAGCAGATTGCGGCAATAACGAGCAAGCTGTGGACTCTCCGCAAAGAGGTCGGTCTTTGTGATGACATAGCCGAAAGGTCAAAGGTCATTGAAGCCAACCTTGAAACGGTTAGAGTTTACGAAGAAAAACAAGAAAGAAGGAGCAGAACCGTAATGACAAACGGAGGTGATGCGGCAGAACAGGTCGTCAGGCTATCGCTTGAGGGCTTTGAAGTAGCCGCAAAATTAAGCGGAGCGGCAGCAAAGAATATTGCCGTTCTTTTAGTCTCTGTTCTCAAACAGGAACAGAAAACAAAAGGCAAGGCTCGACTTACCAATATGATTAAGTCGGGCAAGGAGCTGAAGGTGTTTTCTATCCCAAACAAGGACTTGAAGAAGTTTACCGAGCAGGCAAAACGCTACGGCGTTCTATACTGCGTACTCAGGGATAAAAACACAAAGGGCGATAATGTACCGATTGATATTATTGCCCGTGCAGAGGACGCTTCCAAAATTCAGAGAATCGTTGAGAGATTTGAACTCGGAAAAGTTGATAAGGCTGCGATTGTCACTGAGTCTCAGAAGCTGTCGAAAAGCGTGAAGCTTTGGAGAAAGACAAGCCGACGAAAACCAAAAACGAAATCATCACTGAGGAAGCCGTCAGAAAACCTATTCAGAAAGAGGGGTATTCCCAGTCAAACCCCACAGTCGCCAAAACGGACAAAAACCCTCCGTCAAGGCACGACTCCGAGCCGGTAGATATGCAAACTGATAAGGGTACTGTAAGCGACAGACAGAGAAAGCCGTCGGTAAAAGCAAAGCTCGACCGATACAAGGCACAGTCCAAGCAGCAGAAAGAAGCAGAACGCAAAGAGCCGGAGGTATCCAAGCCGGAGGTCAAGAACGCCCCGGCACAGACCGTACACCAGCAGCCGAAACCCAAAAACAAAAATGTGAAAGAGAGGTAATCACAATGACAAACAATTTTACCCCTGCTAAGGCAGGACAGCAGAGCAAACGACTTTCCAAAGAGGAATATGCCGAGAAGATGAAAGCGGAAAAAGAAGCCGTATATCAGATGGCGGACGACACCGCAAAGGCGATTGTTTCCGACCCGGAAAAGTTCAAAGCCTTCCTTGATACGCAGAGCCGTCTTGACCGATACTCTGCGGTCAATGCACTTCTGATTTTTAAGCAGCTTCCCGAAGCAAGCCAGCTCAAAAACTTTGATGACTGGAGCAAGGATAATGTGAAAATTCAGAAAGGTGCGAAAAGCATTTCCATTCTTGAACCTGTCGAGTATGCAAAGAGAGACGGTACAACCGGCATTTCCTATAATGTGAAAAAGGTCTTTGATGTTTCACAGACCAACGGCAAAAGACCGCCTGCACCGACTGTCAACCGTGACCCGAAAGCACTCATTACCGTTATGCTTGATTCTTCCCCGGTTGAAGTGGAAGCAACAAATGAGCTTCCGTATCCCAATATGGCGGCGTTTTACAACAACGAGGAACAGACCTTGTATGTTAAGCGTGATGTGGGAGACAGCGTAGCGGTCGCTCAGTGCGTAGCACAGGAGCTTGGCCACGCACAGCTCTCCATCAACAGCGACAGTTACAGCAGAGCGGATATGGGATTTCAGGCGGTATGTATCGGCTATATGCTTTGCAAGAAGTACGGCGTCGATACACAAAATTTTGCTATCAACCGTATCCCTGAGAAGCTCGCCGGCAAAGAGCCGAAGGACATTCGCTATGAGCTTTCCAAAACGAGAAATGCAATGGCGGATATTCATTCCCGTGTTTCCGATGAGCTTTACAAGAAAAAGCAGGAACGAAGCAAAGACTACGAAAGATAAGGTGAGACTATGGCGAAGGAAGAAATGTATCATATCGCATTGGACGATTATGAACACGGCATTATTATCCGTTCTCTCAATGACGAGAAAACAGATTTGATGAACGAGGGTAAATCTACCGATGCGGTGGACGACCTTATCATCAAGGTCGGAACTGCCCCAAAGAAAAAGTTCAGAGTTATCGAAAAGGAACGCTCCTGTGAATCGAGATAACGAAAGGCAGTCTGCGATTATTCTTTCCGTCATCGGTATTATCCCGGTCGTATGGCTGGCACTTCTGATTGCACCCTCTGTAAAAGGAGGATTGCCGGAAATACTGCCGAGCCTATTAACAGCGTTCAACAACCCATTCCATATTGAGCTATGCGAGGACAGCCTAAAAACTGTCCTCGTTTTGCTTCTCTGCTATGCAATGGGTATCGGGATTTACTTCTCGACACAGAAGAACTACCGAAGGCGTGAAGAACACGGCTCTGCGAAATGGGGCAATGCAAGAGCCGTAAACAAAAAATACAGACAGTCTCCGGCTTCAGAGAACAAGCTGATGACGCAAAATGTCTGTATCGGACTCAATGCGAAGAAGCACCGAAGAAACTTAAACACCTTGTGTGCGGCGGTTCGGGAGCCGGTAAGACAAGGTTTTACTGCAAGCCGAATCTTATGCAGTGCAACACATCGTTTGTCATTCTTGACCCAAAGGGCGAAATTCTCCGAGATACCGGAAAGCTGCTTGAAAGCAAAGGCTATGAAGTCCGTGTTCTCGATTTGATTTCAATGGAGAAAAGTCATTGCTATAACCCGTTTGTCTATTTGCAGAACGACAACGATGTGCAAAAGCTCGTGACGAACCTTTTTAAGAGTACCACTCCGAAAGGCAGTCAGGCACAAGACCCCTTTTGGGATACCTCGGCTTCAATGCTTCTGCTTGCACTAATATTTTATCTTCATTACGAAGCACCCGAAGATGAACAGAACTTTGCAATGATAATGGAAATGCTCAGAGCCGGTGCGATTGAGGACGAGGAGGATACAAGACCTTCTCCTCTTGATGAACTGTTTGCGGAATTGGAGATGTCGAATCCCGACCATATCGCTTTGAAGTATTACCGTTCCTATCATTCAGGTGCGGCGAAAACCTTGAAGTCCATACAGATAACCCTTGCGGCAAGACTGGAAAAGTTTAACCTTGAAAGTCTCGCTTCTTTAACCACCACAGACGAGCTTGACCTTCCGTCACTCGGAGAGAAAAAGGTCGCTCTGTTTGCTTTGATACCGGATAACGATTCCAGCTTTAACTTCTTGGTATCTATCCTTTACACACAGCTTTTTCAGCAGTTGTTCTATGCTGCCGACCATATTCACGCGGCTCGCTTCCCGTTCCCGTTCATTTCCTGATGGACGAATTTGCGAATGTGAGCCTGCCCGATGACTTTGACAAAATACTGTCGGTTATGCGTTCCCGTGGAGTGTCGGTAAGTATCATCTTGCAGAACTTGGCTCAGTTAAAAGCCTTGTTTGAAAAGCAATGGGAAAGTATTGTCGGCAACTGCGACGAGTTTTTATATCTCGGCGGTAACGAGCAAAGCACCCACAAATATGTGTCCGAGCTTCTCGGCAAGGAAACCATTGATACCAACACTTTCGGAAAGAGTACCGGTCGAAGTGGCAACTACTCCACAAATTATCAGATTAGCGGTCGAGAGCTTCTTACTCCTGATGAGGTTCGTATGCTTGATAACCAATATGCAATTCTGTTTATTCGTGGAGAACGCCCCGTTATGGACTTCAAGTATGACATCTTGAAGCACCCGAATGTGGCACTTACAACCGATGGAAAGGCTTCTGCCTATAAGCACGGCGAAGTTACCGTCAAGCACTCATCAATTTCCGTTCTTTCTATTGACCCGGAAGAACTTCCGGAGGAAAGCTACGGAGAAACCAATTACGAGCTTCTGTCCGACGAGGATTTTGAAGTAAATAAAAACTTATTTTAACGGAGGAAAACACAATGAACATTTTTAAGAAGAACAACGAAAAGAAAACTACTCAGAAGTTGCCTATGACCGGAAAGGTTCGGAAAGGCTTCCGTGCTTACTGCGCCGTAATCGCAGCAGCAACTCTTGTTTGCGGTATGAGCGTTACCGCTTTTGCCGCCAGCGACCCGATTACCGTGGTCAACAATCTGTCCGATTTCATCTTCGGTCTTATCCGTGCCATCGGTCTTATTCTGCTTGGCTTCGGTATCGTTCAGGTCGGTCTCTCTTTGAAGTCTCACGACCCGTCTCAGAGAGCCAACGGCTTCCTGACCCTTGCGGGCGGTATCATCATCACCTTTGCAAAGGAAATCCTGACCCTTATTACCGGTTAAGAGAACACAGTTATCAAACGGGGCATACCTGGCATTTCAGGTATGCCCCTAATCTTAAAGGAGGTGCAAACAGATGAGTGATAACTGGGTAGTTCAGAACCTCGAAAATGCCCTTGAAACTTGGAACAGCAAGCTATCGGAAATATGGCAGTTGCTAACCACTTCGCCGCAACAGTTCAAAGGCGGCAGTATTTGGTCGGTAATGGTGAATATCAACGGAGCGGTTCAGGCTATCGGTCTTGCCTTACTTGTTCTGTTTTTTGTTGTCGGTGTGGTTCGCACCTGCGGAAGTTTTACCGATGTAAAGAAACCGGAACACGCATTAAAGCTGTTTATCCGCTTTGCCATTGCCAAAGGTGTGATTACCTACGGGCTGGAGCTTATGCTTGCCCTGTTCGACATCGTACAAGGTACGATTTCAACCATTATGACATCTGCGGGATTCGGTACGCCCAATCAAACAACCTTACCTGCTGAAATGGTAACAACCATTGAAAGCTGCGGATTTTTTGAGAGTATCCCATTGTGGGCGGTTACTCTTATCGGCGGACTTTTTATCACGGTCTTGTCGTTCATTATGATAATGACGGTGTACGGACGATTTTTCAAGCTGTATATGTACACGGCTCTCGCTCCGATACCGCTTTCCACATTTGCCGGAGAACCGTCGCAGAATGTGGGTAAGAGCTTTATAAAGAGCTACTGTGCCGTTTTGCTTGAGGGAGCAGTAATTGTACTTGCTTGTATTATCTTCTCCCTATTTGCTTCTACGCCGCCGGTAGTGAACCCTGACGCAGCAGCCGTTACTCAGGTATGGGCATATATCGGAGAACTGGTATTCAATATGCTTGTGCTTGTCGGTGCGGTTAAGATGAGCGACCGAATTATCCGTGAAATGATGGGCTTATAACGGGAGGTTCTCTGATGAAGAAAAACAAGAAAAATAACGATAGATGGCAGGGCTATATGCCTGCGACTGCGACTGCAAATATTGTGTGTACTACGGAGGAAAGAAAAACGGCAATGTGATTTGCCTTGCGGACACCTGCGTCTGCTCTGATGAAATCCGTCACGCAAAACAAGCATATCGCAGAGAAAGGAGCTTTTGATGGAAGTCAAAATTAACCGAGAGATACGAAATTATACAGAGTCAATGTTTTTTGGACTGTCGCTCAGACAGTTCATTTTTTCTGTTCTTGCCTGTGCGGTAGCGGTAGGACTTTACTTCCTTCTAAAACCATACCTCGGAACAGAAACCGTATCGTGGGTGTGCATTTTGGGAGCTGCCCCTTTTGCGGCTCTCGGCTTTGTGAAATACAACGGAATGACGGCTGAGAAATTTATATGGGCGTGGATTAAGTCCGAGTTCCTTATGCCGAAAAAGCTGGTTTTTCATTCCACCAACACCTATTACGAATTGATGAAACCGACAATCGAACAAAAACAGAAGGAGGCTTATAAGAACAATGATTAAAACCCTTACAAACCTGTTAAAGCAGGACAAAGAAAAGTTTGTAGTACCAAAGGGCGTACAGGATTGTATTCCCATTACCGCAATCTATGATGACGGTATTTTCCGTGTGGGCAAGGACAAGTATTCCAAGAGTTTCAAGTTCACGGATATTAACTTTGCCGTAGCAAGCCGTGAGGACAAGGAAGCAATGTTCCTTGAATACTCCGAGCTTCTCAACTCTCTTGACAGCGGAGCTACTACAAAGCTGACTATCAACAACAGACGGCTTAACCGTTTGGACTTTGAGAAAACCATTCTTATCCCCGAAACCGGCGATGAGCTTGATGTTTACCGAGAGGAATATAACAAAATGCTTCTCGACAAGGCGACCGGTGCAAACGCAATCGTTCAGGATAAGTATGTTACTATCTCCATTAACAAAAAGAGCGTGGAGGATGCACGAAACTATTTTGCCCGTGTCGGTGCTGACTTGATTGCCCACTTTGCAAGACTCGGAAGCAAATGTGTGGAGCTTGAAACCGATGAAAGGCTGAGAATTGTCCACGATTTCTTCCGTGTCGGTGAGGAAACCGCCTACCACTTCAATATTAAGGAAACGAGAAAAAAGGGACACGATTTCAAGGATTATGTTTGCCCGGATACAATGGAATTTGAAAAGGACTACTTCAAAATGGGAAACCGTTACGGGAGAGTCCTTTTTCTTCGTGAGTACGCTTCCTATATCAAGGACAGTATGGTAGCTGAGCTTACCGACCTGAACCGCAATCTGATGATGTCTATTGATATTGTACCCGTTCCTACCGATGAAGCGGTGCGAGAAGCAGAGAGCAGACTGCTTGGGGTTGAGACGAACATTACCAACTGGCAGAGAAAGCAGAATCAGAACAATAACTTTTCCGCTACTGTTCCTTATGATATGGAACAGCAGAAAAAGGAAATGAAGGAGTTCCTTGATGACCTTACCACTCGTGATCAGCGAATGATGTTCGCTGTACTCACTATGGTTCATACTGCGGACTCCAAAGAACAGCTTGATAACGACACCGAAGCTCTGCTTACTACGGCAAGAAAGCATTTGTGCCAGTTTGCCGTTCTCAAGTATCAGCAGATAGACGGACTGAATACGGCTATGCCCTTTGGAACACGCAAGATTGACGCATTCAGAACCCTAACCACAGAAAGCCTTGCGGTGTTTATCCCGTTCAGGGTTCAGGACATTTACCACGAAAACGGCATTTACTACGGTCAGAATGTCATCAGCAAAAATATGATTATCGCCGACCGCAGACAGTTACTCAACGGTAACTCTTTTATTCTCGGCGTATCCGGCGGCGGAAAATCCTTTGCGGCAAAGGGTGAAATTGAAAATATCATTCTTTCCTCCAATGCAGATGTTATTATCATCGACCCTGAGCGAGAGTATTCTCAGCTTGTAAAGGCACTCGGCGGTGAAATCATCAATATCTCTGCCACTTCTCCGAGCCATATCAATGCGATGGATATGAACAAGGAATACGGTGACGGTGCGAACCCGGTTATCCTGAAATCCGAGTTCATTATGTCGCTTTGCGAACAGCTTATCGGCGGCACAAACCTCGGTGCAAAACAGAAGTCTATCATCGACCGTTGTACGGCGAGCGTTTACAGAGACTATCAGCAGAGAGGATATACCGGTACCGTTCCTACCTTGCAGGATTTCCGTGCGGAGCTTTTGAAACAGGACGAACCGGAAGCAAAGGAAATCGCCCTTGCTATCGAGCTGTTTACACACGGTTCTTTGAATACTTTCGCAAAGCCGACCAATGTTGATACGGATAACCGACTTATCTGTTATGACATTCTTGACCTCGGCAAACAGCTTATGCCTATCGGTATGCTTGTCGTCCTCGACTCTATCTTGAACCGTATTACACAGAACCGTGCAAAGGGAAAGCAGACATTCATCTTCATTGATGAAATCTACCTCCTGTTCCAGCACGAATACTCCGCAAACTTCCTGTTTACTCTTTGGAAGCGTGTAAGAAAGTACGGTGCTTATGCCACCGGCATTACGCAGAATGTGGATGACCTGTTGCAGAGCCATACGGCAAGAACTATGCTTGCAAACAGCGAGTTTTTGATTATGCTCAATCAGGCGTCAACCGACAGAATTGAGCTTGCCAAGCTCCTTAACATTTCCGACCTCCAGCTTTCATATATCACGAATGTTGACGCAGGACACGGACTGATTAAGGTCGGCAGTTCGCTTGTGCCGTTTGCAAACAAGTTCCCGAAGAATACGAAGCTGTATAAGCTGATGACAACCAAACCGGGCGAGGGTGTATAACCCTTGCCCTATTCTGTAAATGAGAAAGGAAACACCTATGAAAAACAAACTCTATATTGCCATAATCTGTGCTTTCAGCATTGTATTTGCCGTCAGTTCAGGTTTTCTCATCAAGCACTATTACGACTCTGCAAGGCAGGCGGAGATGTACGACAATCTGATTGAGGTTGTGGAGACCGAGCCTGAAGAAACCCAAGAGCCGATGAACTACTCCGAAGAAAAGACTTTTATCCCGGAGTATCAGGAGCTTTATCTGCAAAACAACGATATGGTCGGCTGGATTAAGGTTGAGGACACAAAAATCAATTATCCGGTTATGCAGTCAAAGGATAACCCGAACTTCTATCTGAAGCACGGCTTTGATAAGGCATACACCGACTACGGATGTCCTTATGTTCAGGAAAACTGCGATATGGAACTGCCAAGCGACAATATCATTATCTACGGTCATCATATGAACGACGGCTCTATGTTCGCCGGTCTTATGAAATTCAAGGACAAGAGTTTTTGGGAAAAGCACAAAACAGTATCCTTTGATACACTGACCGACAGACAGACCTATGAAGTAATTGCCGTATTCAAAACCGTGGTTTATACGGACAGTCCTGAAAGCTTCAAATACTATCAGTTCATCAATGCGGAAACCGACGATGATTTCACAGCCTATGTTGAGAGGTGCAAGGAACTGTCGCTTTACGATACGGGCGTAACCGCCGAATACGGCGACAAGCTCCTGACCCTTTCCACCTGTGAGTATTCCCGGACAAACGGCAGACTTGTTGTAGTGGCAAAACTCATTAACGAATAACGCAATAGGTGGTTCAGCCTGCATAGGAAGGAGGGATTGTATGGCTGATATTAAAACGAAAGACAATGCAAAAGGTACAATACGAACCATAGATAAGGCTGCCGTTGCAACCCAACGAATGAAGCAGGCGTATATCGCAACCAAAGAAAAGGCGGAGCGGTCGGTAAATGCCAACAGCAGTTCTGCCGAGGAATACGCTTCCGATAAGCTGGAAAGCGGTATTGACGAGGTAGTTCACGATGGTGCCTATGCGTTTGACAAGGCGGGACGAAAGGGACTTGAAACCACAAAAGAAAATATCCGCACCGCAAAGGACGGTATTCAGCGTTTCAAGCAACAGCGAGCCGAGCAGTCTTTACGAAAACAGGCTTCGCATAACACAAGCTCTGCGATTAAGACTGTCGATAAGGCGGAAAAGACCATAAAGCAGTCTGTCACTTCCTCCGGAAAGAAAACCATTAAGTTTGCCGGAAAAGAAGCAACCAAAACCGCACAGAAATCAGTTAAGACGGCTGAACAGACTGCAAAGACAGCGATAAAAACAAGTCAGCAAGCGGCGAAGGCGGCACAGAAAACAGCTCAGGCGACAGTTAAGGCTTCGCAGAAAGCGGCACAGGCGGCAAAAGCTACCGCCAAAGCAACAGCCTCTACGATTAAAGCCGCAGCCAAAGCCACCGTTGCCGCAGTAAAAGCAATCATAGCGGCGGTAAAAGGTCTTATTGCCGCTATCGCTGCCGGCGGCTGGGTTGCGGTGGTAGTAATTATTGTTCTATGCCTTGTAGCTCTGATTGCGGGTTCTGTGTTCGGTATCTTCTTTTCAGGAGAGGATTCCGGCACAGGAATGTCAATGCAGACAGTCGTTCAGGAAATCAATCAAGAATATGATGACCGATTGGAACAAGAAAAGAACTCTGTAAGCTATGATGTGCTTGAAATGAGCGGAAGCAGAGCTGTGTGGAAAGAAGTTCTTGCGGTCTATTCCGTTAAAGTAAATACCGACCCCGATAATCCGATGGAGGTTGCTACGGTTGATGAAACCAAGAAGCAGCTACTGTCGGATATTTTTTGGGAGATGAACGATATTTCTTCCAGAACGGAATCGAAAACCCACACCGAAATCGAAGAAAGCGACGACGGACACGGCAACATCGTACAGACCGAAACCACAGTAACAGAAACTTTCCTGTATATCACGGTATCGCACAAGACCGTTGATGAAATGGCGGCTATGTACGGCTTTAATCAGGAGCAGAAAGAGTATCTTGCCGAGCTGCTAAAGGACGAAAACAATAAACTATGGTCTCAGGTGCTTTACGGTATCGGATACAGCGACGACCAAATCGTAACGGTTGCTCTGTCTCAGGTAGGTAATGTAGGCGGTCAGCTTACTGGTCTTGGTACGGATTTGACTCCCGTGTAGAGTGGTGTGCCTGCTTCGTTTCTTGGTGTGCCAACGAGTGCGGATATATCGACGCCGGTATTATTCCGAAGTTTGCCGGCTGTGTAAACGGCGTTCAATGGTTCAGAGACCGAGGACAATGGGCAGACGGTTCGTATGAACCTTCGCCCGGTACAATCATCTTCTTTGACTGGGAGGGCGACGGTGTGACAGACCACACCGGTATCGTTCAGAAATGCGAGAACGGTACAGTCTATACCGTTGAGGGCAACTCAGGCGACACTTGCAGAACCAAAACATACACGGTTGGTAGCTCAGTTATCTACGGATACGGTATTCCGGCATATTAAAAAAAGATGGCTGCTCGTTTGAGTAGCCATCAAGTACATTATTCAAAATCGTTGTTGGGCATCATATTTAACGGATTTTGCTTCATAAATTTGATACCTCATTTTTTTGATTATTTGATGTGTCCATATTATCCAGCCCTATACGATGGGCTGTTATCAAATTGTTATCGGTGGTGATAACGGGGGGTAGCAGGGTTGTTGTTTTCTCTGGTGGTTTACAACTACATTTTACCACGAAAGGCAGGGAAATGCAATAACCATCCTTGCTGTGGCGTATCAAGGAATCTTACTGAACATATGGCGCACCTTATCCAAACGGCTGTTTGACGACGGGGCTGGATGACTGGCTTGCCGACAGCGGCCTGATACCCTTTCAGTTCTGTAAGGCATACGCTCTGCCCGTTGGTGTAAAAGGCCAGATCAGTACGGTATGCCTGTATACAGCGGGCGGGAATCTCGCCAGTAAAGACAACTTCATCCTTTTTTACCTGGACCGTTTCGATGGTGGCACAGTATTTCGGTGCATCATGATAAGCCCTGGAAAGATATTCCCGGGGCGCATAGAGGGTGAAGGAGAGATAAGGTTCCAGCAGTTGCGTCCCTGATTCCTTCAATGCCTGTTCCAATACAATCGGGGCCAATGAGCGGAAGTCCGCCGGCGTGCTGACCGGACTGTAATAAAGCCCGTATTCAAAGCAAATCTTACAGTCCGTTACGTTCCAGCCGAACA
>ENA-OQEB01000101-OQEB01000101.1-human-gut-metagenome-genome-assembly--contig:-NODE-101-length-33580-cov-4.268825_pt1 | contig 33580 bp, 40 predicted proteins | sample MGYA00242787_ERZ504619 | MGnify/ENA primary metagenome ERZ504619 (study PRJEB26092, sample SAMD00036317) | human gut metagenome | host: Homo sapiens | study: EMG produced TPA metagenomics assembly of... | reverse complement strand
GTTCTACTCTCTTGCAGATGGTCATGTACGGACAATCATCGCACAGGGACAGGAGCATATTGAAGAGGATTAAAAAAAAGCATAAGATAGCAGAAACTCCCGCAGATGAGAAATTTCATTTGCGGGACGTTTCTGCTTTTCACATTCATTCTTTATTTGGTAAACCATGCTTCCCGAACATGCTGTTTTAGAAGGTTCCGTGCATTTTGGAAGCTGTTTTTTTGCTTTGTTTACATAACCGAATTATGTAAATTATTTCTTGAATTTCATGATTTATACTCCTCGGAGTAATACGGAATGCAGAGATACATACCGTCCGTGATCTGGTTGGAACTCAGGTGATTGATCTCACGGACCTCAGCAATGTAACTGGAAATATCGGAGTATTCTTCTGTACGGTATTCTTTGGCGATATCCCACAGTGTATCGCCGGAAGAAACGCGGATACTGGTGTAGTATTTGTAGGTTGGAGCTTTCGGCTCACTGTCTGCCTGCGTATTCTGCGGCGTGAAGTGGAAGATTAAAAGAAATGTGACGGCAACCAGAGACAGGAGAGCGGCGGCTGCGCGGATCTGCAGTTTTCTTCTCTGGATTTTTCGTCTTTCTCTCAGTGATTTTCTTTTCTTTGCATTGGTACTCATGTAAAATTCCCCCTTGATTTGTGATAGAAGAGTAGTTGTGCTACGTGAACATTTGTTCTTTCGAATATATGTTCATTATAATAAAAGAACGTATGTTTGTCAATACGAAATACGAACAAATTTTCGAAACTTTTGTTTGCGTTCCGGTTGGATTTATGGTAAAATTTATTTGGTATATTTTAAGCAAATATCGTATAGAAAGAGGGGACTACCCTAATTCATATAAAAAACGAAACGACAGGAGGAACATACGATGGCTGGAGACAAAAATAAACTGACAGAGAAACAGAGACAGATTCTCGAATATTTAAAACAGGAAATTTTGCAGAGAGGATTCCCGCCGTCTGTGCGTGAGATCTGCGAAGCGGTTTCCCTTCGTTCTACATCCTCGGTACATGCACATCTGGAAACACTGGAGCGGAAAGGCTATATCAAACGAGATGCAACAAAACCGAGAGCCATTGAAATCTGCGATGAAGGATTCCATACCGGCCGCTTGGTGCAATCCAGGGAATTGCATCGGAAGACACCGCATCCCAGAGTGAGGTTGCACAGATTCCGCTGATCGGCAAAGTAGCTGCCGGAGAACCGATTCTTGCGGTAGAGAATATTGAAGGATATTTTCCGATGCCGGTAGACCGTCTGCCAAACGCAGAAACGTTCCTTTTAAAGGTACAGGGCGAAAGCATGGTAAATGCAGGTATTTTAGACGGTGACCTTGTTCTTGTGGAACAACAGGCAACTGCGGAAAATGGAGAAAAAATTGTCGCTCTGGTCAATGATTCCGCTACAGTAAAAACATTCTACAAGGAAGACGGTTATTTCCGCCTGCAGCCGGAAAACGATGAGATGGATCCGATCCTTGTGAATGATCTGCAGATCGTAGGAAAGGTAATCGGAGTATTAAGATTTTTATCCTGAAAAATAAAAGAAGAAAATAAAAAATGTTGTGAAAAAACGAACAAGAAATCGGCCTGTAAAATTCGGCGGTTTCAGAAGAAAAACCGGTGATTTCTGAAAGTAACTCTTCAACTATTCGAAAAACCTGCGTTTCCCGAATAGTTATATAGAAGAAATACTTCTTTCATTTTCCCGGTTTTTCTGTTTAGAAAGGCTCATTTGCAGTTATGAAATCAAAAATTACGTATCACGAACAAACCGATATGGAAAATACACTGAAGCTCCGCGAGGTTCTGAAGACGCTTCCCTCTTTTACTTCCGAATTTTTCCGCGGCATCAGCACAACGACATCGACCAGCACACGAATCAAATATGCATATGACCTTCGGATCTTTTTTCAGTATCTGCAGAAAGAAAATCCGGAACTTGCCAAAATTCCCATGGATCAGATGTCCGTTGATGTGCTTGACCAGGTCACTGCACTTGATCTTGAGGAATACACAGAATATTTAAAGGCTTATATCGGTTCCCAGGAATCTTATACCACCAACGGGGAAAAAGGCCTGAAACGAAAATTGTCGGCACTTCGGACGTTCTATTCCTATTATTTCAAAAAGGAACTGATTGAGACAAATCCTACGCTGCTTATCGATATGCCGAAGCTCCATGAAAAAGAAATTATCCGTCTGGAGCCAAATGAGGTTGCGGAGCTTCTCGATTTTATTGAATCCTGCGGCGACGGGCTGAGCAATCATCAGCGGGCCTACTATGAAAAAACAAAGGAACGTGATTTTGCAATCATTACTCTTCTGCTTGGCACGGGAATCCGTGTGTCGGAATGTGTCGGGTTAGATATTGAGGATGTCGATTTTAAAAACAATGGCATCAAAGTGCTTCGAAAAGGTGGAAATGAAATGTTTGTCTACTTTGGAGATGAAGTTGCCGAGGCACTGAAAAAGTATATCGAAGTCCGCGCAGGTATTACGCCTGTGGCAGGACACGAACACGCACTCTTCTATTCGGCGCAGAGAAAACGGATCAACGTCAAGACGGTGGAAAATCTGGTGAAGAAATATGCGTCCCAGGTGACGACAACGAAGAAAATTACGCCGCATAAACTGCGTAGTACGTACGGTACGACGCTGTATCAGGAAACAGGCGATATTTATCTTGTTGCGGATGTTCTCGGCCATAAGGATGTCAATACGACGAAGAAGCATTATGCTGCCATGGACGATGCAAGGCGCCGTCAGGCTGCCACAGCGGTACGGCTGCGGGAGTCCATGCCGGAGCATGAGGAATAAAAACATATCAGAAACCAAAAGAGGAATCAACAGGGATTATATCCCATTCGTTGATTCCTCTTTTTTATGGAGACGACTTCTCTCCTGCTTTTTTTAGTTACTCCGCCTTAATTGCCCAGCGCATTTTCGTTGAACTTGCACGGCTGTTGCGGATGCATTCTTCTTTGGAAGGACGAATGACTTCTTTTGAATATTCGGAATAAATACCGATCTGATACAGTCCCTTCATGGACTTTTTCACAAGCCGGTCTTCGCCGGAATGGAACGTCAGAATTGCCGCTCTGCCGCCCGGAGCAAGAGCATCCGGGAGTTTTTCCATGAATGCTTCCAGAACCTCATATTCGTTGTTTACATCGATCCGCAGTGCCTGGAAGGTGCGGGCGCAGGATTTTTTGATGGCTTCTTTTTTCTCGTCTTTCGGAAGAAAATCCAGTGCTTCAGCGATCAGATCACGCAGTGTAAACGTAGTGTCAATTTTCTTTCCTTTCCGAAGTGCCGCGTAACAGCCTGGGAAATTTCTTCTGCATACGGTTCATCGGCGTTTTCAATGAGCATGCCTTCCAGTTCATCGCGTGCAACCGTGCGCAGACGCTCGGCCGCAGAAATTCCTGCCTCCGGATTCAGGCGAAGATCCAGCGGTCCATCATATTTGTAGGAAAAGCCGCGCTCCGGATTATCAATCTGCATGGAGGAAACACCAAGATCCGCCAGAATGAAGTCAAAGGGGCCGTATTCGGCAGCAACCTGATCAATATTGGCAAAATTCTGATGAAGAATCGTTAAAATCTCAGAGCCGTACCCCTGCGCGGCCAGTCGTTCTTTTGTTTTTGCCATCTCGATCGGATCGACATCCAGCGCACAGAGATGCCCTTTTCCCTGCAGGCATGCAAGCATACGGGAGCTGTGGCCGCCGTATCCGAGTGTTGCATCAAGTCCGTTCTGTCCCGGCTCGATCTTGAGAAAATCGAGGATTTCATCTACGAGAATCGGGATATGCATGCCGGCCGGTGTGCTTCCCTTTTGGATCACATGCTCAATGGTCCCCTGATATTTCTCCGGATTCAGTTCTTTGTATTTCTCATTGTAATTCCGCGGATGTGTGCCTTTGTAGCGGACGCGGCGTTTGTGTTCTTTCTGTTCTTCCATAAAATGTTCTCCTTATACTTCAAATATATTTAATCGAACATGTGCGTTCGAATATTTTCCAGATCAATTGGTTCTCCTGTCATCGGCTGCAGAAAGTGCAGTTTCCAGGCATGGAGCGCGGCACGGGTACCGCCGTCGCGGACTCCGTAGAGCGGATCTCCGAAAAGTGGATGTCCAATAGATGCCATGTGAAGGCGGATCTGATGCGTGCGGCCGGTTTCCAGACGGCAGCACACGACGGCCCAGAAAGGATCCTGAAGGACAGCCTCGTAGTGTGTAATAGCCCACAGGCCGTTCCCTTCTTTACAGATACGCATTTTAGTGATACGTTTCCCAGACGGATCGAAAGAATCAGGGTCATCTCCTGGAATTTGCTCCATGGAAAGACGAATGGTTTCTTTTTGCGTTTCTTCGGAAAAGGGATGGTGTACCAGAGCCAGGTATTCTTTTTTCAGCGCGCCGCTCTCCCGCTGCCGGGACAGTCTGGCAGCAGCCAGCTGATTCTTTGCAAATAGTACCAGACCCGATGTATCTTTGTCAAGACGGCCGATGCAGCGGAGTTCAGAAGGCGCTGTCGGTGTTTTTAACAGGGATGCGACAGCATGTGTCAGGGAATCGAAATAATGGCCGTGGGAAGCGTGGCAGACCATACCGGATGGCTTGTCTGCGACACAGAGATCACTGTCCTCATAGAGAATCCGTACGCCGGCAGAATCACCTGATACCGGCAGAACCTGATCTTCGGAAAGGTGGGGACACTTCTGCTCATATCGAAAAGTGATCGTATCTCCAGTCTGGACGACTGCATTTGTGCGGCAGGAAACACCATTTTTCTGAATTCCATCCGGAATATATTTGGCATGGCGGATTTCACGTGGTGTCAGGTGCAGAAAACGTTTTAGAATTGTTTCCACCGACAGTCCCCCCTGTTCCGGAAGGACAAAGTGACACAGCTGCTGATAGTCAAATTGCGGCATAAAAGATTTTCTCCTCTTCACAAGTTCACATAATCATTTTATGTAAACTATATAAATACAAACAATTCAGTACGATGATGGTACACTATCTCTAGACAAAAACAGGTTTCACAGATCTCGCAAACCACGTTCTGTTTTACCGATTCGGCAAACAAAAAAATTTTATTTACAGATCCTCTAAGATCACCGTAAACGGCCCATCATTCACCAGTGATACTTCCATCTCAGCCCCGAACACTCCCGTTTCGACAACAGGAACCTGTTCCCGTGCTTTCGCGACCATATATTCATACAGTTCTTCTGCTCTGTGCGGCTCGCCTGCTTCCGTGAAGCTTGGACGGTTTCCCTTTTTACAGTTGGCATACAGGGTAAATTGTGAAACCATCAGAAGCTGTCCATCCACATCTGCCAGGGACTTGTTCGTCTTTCCATTTCATCTTCAAAAATACGCAGTCCCAGCAGTTTTTTCATATACTTGTCTGCTGTTGCTTCATCGTCCCCCTGGCCGACACCGATCAGAACCAGAAAACCTTTCTGAATCGATCCGACAACCTTCTCTTCCACCGAAACACTTGCTCTTTTTACACGTTGTATAACAATTCTCATCTTTAAAATCCTTTCATAAAATGACCCTCCTCTTATTTTTAAGAGGAGGGTCGTTTCTCCTATGTTCTGTTTTGATCAGGTGCTGAAAATCTTGCGGATTCCCGCTTCTTTAACTTCAATTGCCTGTTTGATCATATCTACGGTTCCATCGATACCGAATACACTGCTGTTCAGGCACAGGTCGTAGCTGTCTACCTCGCCCCAGCGTTTGCTGGTGTAGTAATTGTAGTAGCTTGCACGCTGTTTGTCGATCTTTGTGATCTTGTCTTTTGCTTTTGCATCGGAAAGATCATACAGCTTTGCGATACGGCGGATGCGATCCTGCATATCTGCTTTAATAAAGATGCTCAGCACGTTCGGATTTTCCTCCAGTGCATAATCTGCACAGCGGCCTACGATGACACACGGACCGTCCTGCGAAATCTTCTTGATGGCATCAAACTGTGCCAGAAATACCTTCTGGTTCAGCGGCATATCCATCATGGTAGATCCATAGCCGAAGGAGTAACTGTCCATAACCAGAGAGTATAAAAAGCTGTTGGTTGGTTTTTCATCGTGGTTTTCGAACAATTCCTGGCATAATCCGCTGTCCTTTGCTGCTCTCTCCAGCAGCTCTTTGTCATAGTACTTAATTCCCAGGTCATCCGCTAAAATCTTACCAATGGAATGTCCGGCGCTTCCGTACTGACGTCCAATCGTTATGATAGTTTTCATATAATCCGCTCCTTTCCATTCCGTCACAATAATCTGCTTTCACAGATGTAGTAACTCGCGTTTTTTCGTTACATCTAGTATACTACAGAATTCACAGAAAGTACAGAACATTTTGATAAAACTTATACAAATTAACTATATACTTTTTGAAATATCATTCTTTTTAAGCAGTTTCAGACATTTTTTCGAAACTGCAGCAACAGATTGGAAAAATATTCCGGAAGCGGCGCCTCAAACTCCATATAGGCACCGGTCCGTGGATGGATAAATCCAAGTACCATCGCATGCAGCGTCTGTCCCTGCAGGTTTTTCACCGGGCATTTCTTCGGGCCATAAACCGCATCGCCAAGCAGCGGATGCCCGATACTTGCCATATGGACACGAATCTGATGCGTCCGGCCGGTTTCCAGCTGGCATTCAATATACGTATAATTTCCAAAGCGTTCCAGCACACGGTAATGTGTGACCGCCGGTTTTCCGTTCCGTTCATTAATCGCCATCTTTTTCCGGTCTGTCGGATGGCGGCCGATTGCACCGCGCACGGTTCCCTCGTCCTCTTTCAGATTCCCATGGACAATTGCCCGGTACTTTCGGGTAATGGAATGTACAGAGAGCTGTTCTGCGAGGCTCTGGTGGGCGAAATCGCTCTTACAGATAACCAGGGCACCCGTTGTGTCCATATCGATTCTGTGGACGATTCCGGGGCGCAGAACGCCGTTGATGCCGGAGAGATTTCCGCGGCAGTGATACAGAACCGCATTGACCAGTGTTCCGCTGCTGTGGCCTGCCGCCGGATGTACGACCATCCCCTTTGGCTTATTGACGACCAGAAGATCATCATCCTCGTACAGAATATCAAGCGGAATGTTTTCTGGCTCCACGTTCAGTTCTTCCGGTTCCGGCAGAAGCACCAGAACGGCATCACCGGCGGCAACCTTACTGCTTGCTTTCTGCGTTTTTCCGTTGATCGAAACCTTTCCGTCTTTTAAAAGCTTCTGCAGAAAAGAACGGGAACAGTCCGAAAAAGATGCGGTCAGGCACTGATCAATTCGTTTTCCGTCAAAATCCGGTGTAACTTCCAAAATCCGTTCTTCTTCAGCCATCGGACTCCTCCTTTTTGGCGTTTTTATGCAGAAATGCGAAGTCTTCGTCCTTGTAGTACAACAGATACAGCAGTAAAAAGACAGCGACCGATACGGTGACATAAATATCAGCTACGTTAAAAACCGGAAAGTTGATCAGCGAAACGTAGATGAAATCAACGACATAGTGATTCAGAAAACGATCGTAAAAATTTCCGACCGCACCAGCCGTCAGAACAGTCAGCACGGCAAAAAGCGGTAAAAAGCGGCGTGTCTTTGGAAGCTTGTAAAAGACAATCACCATGACGATCAGAAACAATACCGTCATCATAGCAAACAGCCAGTACTGATCCTGCAGAAGTCCGAATGCCATACCGCGGTTTTCCAGATAAAACAGCTCCAAAACCCCTGGAATGAGCTCGATCGACGGCTGATCCTTCAGATACTGCACTGCCAGTGATTTTGTATACTGATCTGCTGCAAGCAGAAGGACAATCGCTGCCGCGCAAACCAGATAAACGGCCAGCGGAGAAAGTTTTTTACTCTTCATCGATCAGATCTCCATTAATAGAATTAATAGCTTCCAGCATTTCTTCATCTGTAACCGTGCGGTCCACCACAGCATGGCCGACAGACTCCAGAAGGATGAATTTGATCGTACCCTGTTCCATTTTCTTGTCCGATTTTGTTGCAGCCAGAATATCTTCCGATTTCAGGCGTCCACGGTGATTGGCAGATAGAAACCGACGTTCATATCACGAATCTCGTAAAACTCTTCATCGGAGAGATAACTTCTCTTGTAGGAAATATAGGCAGCAGCAACGGTTCCAAGTGCAACGCACTGGCCATGGAGCAGTTCGAAGTTTTTGAGCTTTTCAATGGCATGACCGATCGTATGGCCAAGATTTAAAACGGCACGCTCTCCCTGTTCTGTTGGGTCATTTTCTACAACCTGGCGTTTGATATCGCAGCATTTCTGGATCATTTTCGTTAATACCGGCTCAATCCGCTCTTCGATCTCAGACATGTGATTGATGGTCCAGATGTAGAATTTTTCATCGCGGATCAGACCTGTTTTCAGGACTTCTCCCATACCGCAGGCAAACTGTTCGCCGTTCAGGGATTTTAAGGTTGCCATGTTCATATAGACAAGACGTGGATGATGGAATGCACCGACCATATTTTTGTACTGGTCGAAATCGACGCCCGTTTTTCCTCCAACGCTGGAATCTACCTGTGCAAGCAGTGTCGTCGGAAGCTGGATGAAATCAATGCCGCGCAGATACGTTGCCGCCGCATAGCCGGTCAGATCCCCAACGACACCGCCGCCGAGTGCGAATAAAATGTCTTTTCTCTCAAAGTGGTTTTCAATCAGATGCGTGTACAGATCTTTGACGGTACCCAGATTTTTGCTTGCTTCACCAGCCGGGAAAACAAATGCGGTTACGGTCTCAAACAGCGGGGACAGTGCATTTTTTACCTCTTCCAGATACAGTTCTGAAACCGTGCTGTCTGTGACAATGCAGGCCTTTTTTGCAGGGAGTTTTAAGTTCTCCACACAGCCGGCGAGGCGTTCGTAGCTGCGTCCCAGACAATTTCATAAGAAAATTCAGTAGATGTGCCTTCTCTTTTAACGGTAAGTGTTTTCATAATTTATGCCTCCTGTATGTTCTTTCATGAAAAAAGCATCAGAATCCTGCATCTGATGCTTTTCCTTTGTTACTAAGTAAATCAATAATTGATCCAGTGGATCCATTTTAATTTACTGCAAAGATAATTTTCTTTAATAATCGGTACGGATATTTGGAAGATCAAAAGCTCCGCTTAAGATATCCTGGATGTCGCCGGAAATTTCTACGCTGGACGGTGTCAGGATGAAAATATAGCTGGAAACTTTCTGCAGACTTCCGCTCATGCAGTAGCATGCACCACAGCAGAAATCAATGATTCTCTGGGCAATATCCACATCAATGCCTTCTAAGTTAAGGACAACGGTACATCCGGCCAGAAGCGTATCCGCGATTTCACGGGTATCCTCCATGGAAGCCGGTTTGATGACGCATACTTCCATATTTAATGCACCTGCTTTCTTTCTCATTGGAGTAACTTTCGGGGAAACCGGAGCAGCTGGCTTTGGAGCTCGTGCAGCAGCAGCCTGGCTTGAAGCGGTGGTCTTTGGCGCCGGCTGTTTACGCGGTGCAGTGTGAACCGGTTTCGCCTGCAGCTCTTCCTCTTCGTCCTCATCCTCGTTCTCCAGTTTACGGAAGAAACGTTTCTTTGGTTTTTCTTCTATATCATCGTCTTCTTCATCGAAGAAGCTATCCGAATCAGCATCCTCTTCCTCGTAATCGTCGTTCAGCCGGATGGCATCCAGAAATTTGTCTAAAACACTCATTCTTATACTCTCCTATTTTTAGTCCTGTGGCATTTGGCCAGACAGCCGTGCAGAATGCGCGGGGTCACTCTTCTTGGAAAGGCTTCCTGTTATCTTTTACTGTAATCCCGTTCGCCAAAGACTCCGGTTCCAACCCGTACTAAAGTGGCGCCTTCTTCTACTGCTACTTCGTAATCGCCGGTCATGCCCATGCTCAAAATGGCCATACGTACATTATTAATGTTTTTGGCGGCAATGTCAACACTTAATTCCTTTAATTTGCGAAAAACCGGACGATTTTCTTCTGGATCTTCCACATACGGTGCAATGGTCATAAGTCCCTCCACATGAATTGCCGGAAGTTTTGCGATTTCTTCAATCAATGGAAGGGTTTCCTCTACGGAGACACCAAACTTGCTTTCCTCGCCGGCAACGTTTACCTCGATCAGGATCGGGATTTCGCAGTTGTGCTTTACCGCTTCCTCACTGATCGTTTTTGCCAGACGAAGAGAATCGACAGAATGAATCAGGGCAACTTTTCCTGCAATGTATTTTACTTTATTCCGCTGCAGATGACCGATCATGTGCCAGTGGATATCCTTTGGCAGCACTTCCTCTTTTTCTGTCAGCTCCTGCACTTTGTTTTCACCGAAATTGCGTTCGCCAAGATCATAGATTTCGGAAAGCATTTCGACCGGTTTTGTCTTGCTGACCGCAATCAGGGTAACTTCCTCCCGGTTCCGTCCGGCTCTTTTGCAGGCTTCTGTAATTTTCTTCTGGACTTCTTCATAGTTCTCTTTCAGCATATCTTTCTAACCTCCAGTATTTAATGCACAATATCTTCTTCACTGACGGTGGATGCATTTTCCACAATATAATCATACTGCGAAATGCCGTATTGCGTTTGTTTTTTTATGATAGAATACTCCGCATTCTGATCGATGATCTGAATTTTGCGGAATACAGCATATCCTTTGTTGATGCAGTAAACACCCTGCAGCGGAACCGTTTCTCCAATCTGATACGTTGTGGCGGAATCCTGTGCACGAAGTATATCTCCATCATTAAAAGCGGCCATGTCGACGTAATATTCGACCGGATTATCATTTTCATCATTGACCTGCTCATAGATCGTGGCGTTTACAAATTCTGTCACCGGCTGTCCGTTATCATCCAGCATGACATTTCCTTTTTTATCGGTCTTTTCCCGCAGGAAACCGGAAGAATTGCTGTCTCCGCCCTGTACGAGCATCTGCGCCGGGATTTTATAGAAATCTTTTTCCGTGATGGCAGTATTTGGAATTTTCAGTCCGCTTCCAGTGTTTGTGACCAGCTCTATTGAAAGAAAACGGTCTTCCGCATAACGGATCATCCCGCTTGTAAACGAAATGACAGCATAGTTCTGATCGTTAATGGACTTTAGATTCAGTGTTCCCGTCTGTGTTTTTCCGTCTTTCAGAAATTTAACTTTTATCGTACTGAAATTGGAAAGTGTAACGACCTGCTTATTCGTCACCGGAACGGCAATTTCCCACTGCTCATCTGTCACCAGACGGTATACTGCATTTCCAGGCTCCGTCTGCGCGCCGGAATCAAAGGAAACCACAGAGGCTTTCGTAGAGAAAAGCTCCGGCGTAAGGCTGTCCTCCGTATAGCTTTCATATCCATCACTGCCGTAGACGACAACACCGTCCTGATCTGCATAAAATATCGTCTGTGATGAGGAATCTCCGTTTTCAGCGGCAGCGGCAAGCAGCTTTGCGGAAAGTTCTGTTTTCAGCTGATAAATGCCGGAAAAGGAACTGGAATCATAATCAGAAGAAAAACGTGCGAGCGAGGAACGAAGCGACGTTCTCGTTGCCGCATCTGCCGCAATACCAGAGGTATCGGCATTTTCTGTTGCGGAAATCCCATAAACAGCGCTTCCGCGGCTGATTTTCGATGCATTTGGGGTATAGAACTGAACATATCCGCTGCCGGAGGAAAGCTGCACGCTCTCTGTCCGCATGGCGAATGCGGTATAGGTATCATTCCGGGATAAAGTTCCCTGCACAACCTGAAAAGATTTGATATGATCGGCGGTCAGGTAAAAGAAAAGTGAAACTGCCATATAGAAAAAAAGGCTCCAAAGATGATATTTCCAATATTCAACGCCGGAAAAGGGAAACGGATTCTCGAATGCCGGCGGCTGTTCTTTTTCTGCTTAGACAAAATGTATGCTCCTTTTATTGTTTAATCCATGCGCTAAAAGGACGGTGCCGTAAGCGCCGTCCTTTGGTTTTGTCGCTATGCAATTATTATAATACAGTTTTGGTTACAGTGCAACGATAATCTTATCCTGCATGCCTTCCGGAAGCTCTTCTTTATCCATGGAGACACTTAATACGAAGGTAATGTTATACTGCTTGCCAATGCCTTCCAGCTGTTCAACACAATCTGTGATGTCCTCTCCTTCCAGTTTTGCTACTTTCAGGAAGCTGTCGAGATAAACGCTTGCGAGATCGTGGTCCTGAGAAACGATACCGCAGATAAATCCGATAAATTCATCACTGTTTTTCAGAGGATAGTCGGTTGCGGAAATCAGACGTACTTTGTTGTTTAATTCAAACATGTGCTTTGTGCTCTTGTCAATATACACGATATTTCCGTTTGCGGTTTTTACCTCTGCATTTACTTTGTCTAACAGCTGTTTTGTTTTGCCTTTTCCCTTCTTGCCTACAATTAATTGAACCATAGCAGTTTCCTCCTTAGATTAGAATAAGATATTTTCACCAAAAACCTTTAAGTTCATGGTTTAATTATAGTACAATTCACCAACGTTTTCAATGGTAAAATGAAAAAATTCTGAAAAATCTTCTAATTTGCAGGGAAAGGAGCTCTGTTTTTCTAAACGGATACGACAATCTCCCGGATAGGCAGAAAAAACGCCGTCCGGGGGATTGCAAAAAGATTACGTCAGGAGTTGATATTGGAAAGAAGAGTGTTCATGTCCTCGTACAGTTCCACTTTTGTTGATGCATGAAGAATGACAGAGATAAACGGTTCTCCGTATGCATTCTGGGATACCAGTGCCAGGCAGGAACCGGCCTCATCGGTCGTTCCGGTTTTTCCGCCGAGCACCGTCACATTTTCCGGTGCGTTTTTCTCTCCGGTCAGATATTTGTCCGTGGAGCTTAAATAGATCGTTCCCGCCGTACCGTCCGCATGCGTCATGTTCAGCGTGTAGGAAGACATTGACATCGTATTCTGGAATTCCGTATGCTGATAGGCAGCATACAGCATCAGATAAACATCATATGCAGTAGTGTAATGATTCTCATTGTGAAGACCGTGCGGGTTTGCAAAATGCGTACCGGTCATGGCAAGGGAAGCTGCCTTATCGTTCATCATCTGAACGAAATTCTCTACACTTCCGCCTACCTGGCGGGCAATCGCCATAGCAGCATCGTTGGCAGAATAAATCAACAATGCATGGAAAAGCTGATCCATCGTTACCGTATCGCCCACGGCCAGTCCACTCATCTGGGATCCATCTTCCAGCGCAAGATCCTTTTCCGTGATCGTTACCTGCGTATCCGGCTGGTTGTATTCCATGGCAAGGAGAGCCGTCATGATCTTCGTGATGCTGGCTGGGTAGACCTGATCATACATATTCTGCGCGAACAATACTTTTTGTGATGCAGATCTAACAGTCCGGCCTTTACCTGTGAAGAAAACGAGATATCATTCAGCGGTACGCTCGTCTCACCGACACAGAGATCGGCAGAGAGCGTTTCAGCCTGAAACCGTTTTTCTGCCGAAAGCGGATCGGAGGCGAGCACCATACTTCGCGCAAACGGCTCTGTAATGTCCATCTGGCGGTCCTGACGGTACAGTTTCACACCGATCAGAACCGCAATAACAGCAACACAGACACCCGCGCCGATGATCAGGCGGTTTAAAATATGTTCGGTTTTTTCCGGAGCAGTCCCGTTTTTCTCCGTTACAGGCAGTTTCTGTTCTTTTTCTGTAGTATTAGTCGTTTCTCCGGTAGATTTCACGCCAGTCCATTTCTCCTCTGTCTAATGATTTGATCAGCATTTCTGCCGTTGCAAGATTGGTGGCAAGCGGAATGCTGTGTACGTCGCAGAGACGGATAATCCGATGGACATCCGGCTCATGCTGTTTCGGCTGTTCCGGATCCCGCAGGAAAATCACAAGATCCAGATCATTCTGTTCAATCTGAGAACCCATCTGCTGAACGCTCCAACGTGTCCAGCCAGATATTTGCGGACGTTAAGTCCGGTTGCCTCTTCTACCAGACGGCCGGAAGTTCCGGTTGCGTAAAGAGTATGCTTGGCAAGTACCGAGCGGTAGGCGATACACAAGTTCTGAAGCAGCGTTTTTTTTGCATCATGCGCGATCAATCCGATGTTCATTGATGGTTTTCCTCCTTAGTAATTCATAGTTTCTGGTTACAAAATCCCGGTTCTGCAGCCCGACATTCAGGACAAGCCCCATTCCGATGTAAAGTGTTACAAGGGAGGTCAGTCCATAGCTGACGAACGGAAGCGGTGTACCGGTGTTCGGCAGGATTCCGGTTGCAACACTGATATTCAGAAAGCTCTGAAAGGCAATGAGTCCTGCCATACCGCAGCAGATCAACGTTCCTGACAGATCTTTTGCTTTCCGGGAAGTCCGGATGCATTCGACGAGAATCAGGAACAGGAGCAGGATGATTCCGCAGCATCCAAAGAAACCAAGTTCCTCTCCTGCCACTGCAAAAATAAAGTCATTATGGTTCTGGGAAACGAAATTTCCCTTATTTGCGGAAGAAACTTTATTGTTGTTGAGTCCTTTTCCGGTCAGCTTTCCGGAACCGATGGCTGTAATGGAATTCTGCTGCTGGAGACGGCCGTCGGCGTTGTCGGCATCATCGCTTAACCAGTCCTGAATTCGCCCAAGCTGATAACCAATCGTCTTGTCAAGAGCCGCCGGAAGCTGGAAATTCACCTGCGTAATGACAAGCAGAAGCGCAAGTACCAGTGCTGAACCGGAAACCAGAACAACGGCGATAACTTTGTAGCTTAAGCCCGCCACATACATCATAAAGCAGAACAGAACCATGACCGTAATCGTATTTTTCAAATCCGGCTGACGGTAAATCATAACGAGCGGCGGAATCAGAAGCCCGATCGCGGTAAAAATGGTTTTCGCCGTATTCAGATCTTCTTCATGCTTCATCAGAAACATCGCAAAAAACATGATCAGAAAGATTTTTGACAGCTCGGTCGGCTGAAACTGAAAGCTTCCGATCTGAATCCAACGGGTCGCACCAAACGTGTTTTTTGCGGTAGAACCGCCGAGATAAAGAACGCCAAGCATCATCAGATTTCCGATGTAAAGAACCCAGTAAAAATTCAGAAGCCAGCTATAGTCAAGCAAAGAGACAATAATCATGATGACTACGCCCAATACGACTCCGATGGCCTGTTTTTTCTGGTCTGCACTGTCTGCACTTCCGATCAGAAGCACACCAATAATGCTGATGGCAATCAGAAGAATGACCAGCCGGAAATTATAATTTTTCAGCTTATATCGTCTTAACATGATACTCCTCGTTTCTTTTCAATGGTATTTTCGCTGTCAGTATGACAGGGGTTGTTTGTGTAATGGTGACGGAAATTTCATCCGCCTCAACGGTAAGGTATTTTCCTGCAGCAGCAGAAAGATCATTTTTCAGCATCTGAAGCGATGCCGGAGAACAGTTCAGACGTTCTGCCATTAAAAGATTGGACAGACGTTCTTTTGCAACGAGGCCGGAGTGCGGCTTTCTGCCTGAAAATAAACCCATACCAGTTCCCTCCTATCGCCCGAATACGCGGCGGAAAAATCCCTTTTTGCTGTCAAGATCCAAGTAGGGAACACTCTCCCGAGGATCCTGTGGCTGATATTCGTAAAGGCTTCTCCTGCCTTGGAACCGCTTCCAGCGATCGCTTCGCCCTGGTTGGTGGCGATTACTACCTGCTCATCATCGGGCAGAATGCCGAGCAGCGGAACAGCAAGAATTTCCTGTACATCATCCACCGACATCATTTCACCGCGTTTTACCATATCCGGCCGGATACGATTGATGACAAGAGAGATATCCCTCAGATCCTGCGCCTCCAGAAGGCCGATGATGCGGTCCGCGTCCCGGATGGCCGAAACCTCCGGCGTAGTCACAACAATTGCCTTATTGGCACCGGCAACTGCATTTGCAAATCCCTGCTCAATGCCTGCCGGACAGTCAAGAAGAACAAAATCAAAGCTCTGTTTTAATTCATCGCAGAGTTTTTTCATCTGCTCGGGCGTTACGCTTGTCTTGTCCCTCGTCTGGGCAGACGGGAGAAGGTAGAGCTGCTCGTACCGTTTGTCGCGGATTAGCGCCTGCTTCATCCGGCAGTTGCCCTCCACAACATCCACAAGATTGTAGACAATCCTGTTTTCAAGGCCGAGCACGACATCCAGGTTTCGAAGACCGATGTCGGTATCTACCATCACAACTTTCTTTCCAAGCTGTGCCAGCCCGATTCCGATATTTGCTGCGGTTGTCGTCTTTCCGACGCCGCCTTTTCCTGATGTAATTACAATGACTTCACTCATCTGGAACCTCCTTGTTGAAAACTGTTCTGCATTTTCATGCCGCAGGATGCGTCCAAACCTTTGTTTAAAAACGCATCCTTTCTCTTTTGCAGCTTTCTTCCCAGGCTTCGTTTCTGCCGGAAAAATTCCTTAGTCTGCTCTCACGCTTGCAACACCGTTGGAGTTTGCCTGACCGGACAGAATATCTCTGAGAGGCCATAGTAATAATCTAAGATATCCTTAGCTACCAACTCTGCGTTCATAGAAGAATATCCAAACGGAATGCGGACGGCAAGAGCAATATCGTCTCTGCTCTCATAGTGAGAGAAGCCGATAAACAGTCCATGGTTTGCACGTGTACGGTCTTCCTGCGCGGTACCGGTTTTTCCGGAAAGCTCTACCGGCCAGGATTCCGGGAAAATGGTCGCATTGGATACGCTGATTACTTTTCGCATGCCTTCGTGTACCAGATCCCAGATGCTGGAATCAACATCCATTTCTGAATTTACCGTCGGGCCGAAATCTGCGCCCATATCGATGTCATTGCCATCCGAATCCGTTGCTTTCTGCAGAAGGGAAAGATTATAAACCGTACCGGAATTTGCAATCGTTGTGACATAGCGTGCAAGCTGTGTCGTCGTATAGTTGTTGGTACCCTGACCAATCGAGGAAGGATCGGGAGGGAATCGGTTACATTCGGATCGGTTTCCGAAATTTCGATTCCAGTCTTTTCATCCAGCTTAAACATATCGGCATATTTCTGGATCATTTCCAGAGAGCGCTTCTGTGTAAAGGTGCCGTTCTCATCGAGTCCCAGACGATATCCAAGCGTACAGAAGAACACGTTGCAGGAGTTCTGGATGGCACCGACAATGTTCAGATCTCCGTGGCCGCTCAACTGATGGCAGTGGACATAGTCAGATTCGTTGACAAGTCCTTCCCCGAACAGACCGTTGCAGTTGATGGTACTGGTCGGAGTAATTATGCCTTCGCTTAATCCGGCAACCGCCATCAGCGGTTTAAAGGTGGAACCAGGAGCCGTCTTCTGCTGGGTTGCTTTGTTGTACAGCGGGCTGGATTCATCGGTATTCAATTTTGCCCAGTATGCAGTATCCATCTGGTTTGCCAGGCGGTTGTTGTCGTAGCCAGGATAGGAAACACAGGCTAAAATAGCACCGGTATTCGGGTCCGTAATGACAGCAGAACCGGAACACGGATCGAGTGCAAGCTGTGCCGGGGTGATTTCCAGTTTGGCGATTTTATCGGACAGAAGCTGGAACGGTGTCATATTTCCTGCAACATAAGCGGCATAATCGTCATCCTCTTTCGTCAGAAGGTTCTGATCATACATCAGATTGCAGATATCATAGCCATCGAGCATATCCTGCAGCAGCATATAGTGATACATCTTTTTTGCAAATGTTGTATTGTTTGCCAGACGGTCCAGAATAACCTCCGTCAGCTTCTGATAAACCTCCTGAGAATCCAGGTAGGCATCATCCTGCGTCAGTGCTGAGACATCAATCCAGTTCTGGCTTGCCGCATACGTCAGATAATCACGAAGAGAAATCGTTCCGTCATTCCATGCCTGATAGGTGGCGTCTCTCTCATCAATTGCTGTTGAAGAAAGAATACCCATCGTACTGGAAAGCAGCTTATCCACGATGAAGGTCTCATATTCCTGCATTTCATCGCTGAGGTCGTTGTAAACGGTTGCTGTTTCAACGGTCAGTTCCTGCGTAATCTCGGCAAGCACCTGCTGGAGCTTCTGCTGGAACAGTGCATAGATCCGCTGCTCACGCTCCGTGGAATCCGCCGCCGAGAAATGGGAAATATCAATCGTGCTGTTTTCGATCAGTGCATTGTATACATCGTAAATTGGAATCGGAACGGCATCCGTATTGGCAAGTGTTGAGGTATCAACAGATTTTACATCACTCAGATACTGTTTCAGAATGCCGGCAATTCTCTGTTCCAGAATTTTATATACCGCAATCTGCAGGTCATAATCAATCGAAAGATAGACGTTATTTCCCTGTTTTGGCTCAACCAGGGATCCCTCTACCGTTTCCAGCTCTTTTCCGACGTTATTAACGATAATCTCTTCTGATCCGTCGGTTCCCTGAAGGATTGTCTCCATATACTGTTCCAGACCAGATTTTCCGACGATGGATTCCGTGGAATACGTTTCTTCTTTTCCCTGGCTCTTCAGCTCTTCATTCAGTTCTGTCAGCTCGTCTGAGGACGCCTGGCCCGTATAACCGATCAGAGAGGAAAAATACTTTCCGTCATAATATACACGCTCGGAATCTTCCGAAATGCTGACACCCTGCAGAACATCTTCATTCTCTGCAATCGATGCAGTTGTATTGCTGCTGACGCCGGAAGCAACTGTCACGCGAACATACTTCTGATAATTCGTCTGTTTCATCTTATAGCGGATCACCAGAATTTCCAGACGCTCCTGATTGGAAAGAGAAAGGACCGCATTTCCGGATTCGTCTGTCTGGTATGGAAGACCATACTCTTCAAAATCTTTGGCAGAATATGCGTATTTTTCATCGTCAGAATAGGCATCCAGCCAAAGCCGTCCGGTCCGGCAAGAAATGTCATCAGCGTTTCGGCACTGGAACTCTTCTGTTCTGCCGTCATATCGTCGATTTTCTTCTGTCCATAAATGTCTGCACGGAAACGGTCGCGGGTCGTTCCCTCTTCACCTGTAAAACAAACGCACCGTTCTCATCCACTTCAATCGGGAAGGTGCTGGTGTCAATCGAGTCTCCGTTTGCACGAATCAGCTTACAGAGACGATAGAGTTCTGCGTTCAGAGAGAGAATACGTTCTTTTGTCGTGTTGTACGTTCCGTTATCCTCGATGGTTACGGAGTAGGAAACCTTATTTCCAGCGATCAGTTTTCCGTTCCGGTCATAAATATTTCCTCTTGTACTCTCAAGGGTTCTGGTTTTTGTGATTTGCAGTTCAAAATTATCCGCATACTCTTCTCCATGCACTACCTGCAGGATAAAAAGTCTTCCGATCAGGACGGCAAACATAGCAAGGAAAACCACACCAAGCAATAGGGTGCGGTTTTCACCGAGTCTGCGGAAAAATTTTCTTATCTTCTTAGCCATGGCGACTGTTGTCCTTCCATTTCATTTTCGGTCAGTTTACGGTTGATGATAAATAAAAGCCGGTAAAGCAGAATGGAGAGCACTACCGTGTATACCATTTCCGGCAGAATAATATGCGCCAGATAATCGAAAAAGTGCAGGCGCACGCGCAGCAGGAACTGCAGCACATACATCAGCAGACTGTAGACAAGATCGCTGGCAGCGACCAGTACAATGTGTACCTTAATATCATCGTCATAGAAGACTTTGCAGAAAAAGCCGTTCAGATAACCGATATACATGTAGAGCAGTGCGTAAAATCCAAACAGGCTACCGTAGAACAGATCAATCATCAGACCGCTGAAAAATCCGACCATCAGTCCCTCTTTTTTTCCGCGCATCAGCCCAAAGGCGGACGTCAGAATCAGAAGAAGGTTCGGCGTTACGGACGCGATCTGAAAATACTGAAATACAGTTGTCTGTAACAGGAAAGCTGCCAGAATCAGAAAGGCAAGCGTGATTTTTCTGCGCATTTACTCTCCTCCCTGCTGTTTTAATTCTTTGATCACGAGAACTTCCTGAATATGTTGAAAATCCACAACAGGAATGATGTATCCCTTTTTCGTCAGGTGATTGGAGTCCTCGGTGATTTCACTGACATAGCCGATCAGAATACCGCGGAGGTATTTATCACTGATGTTCGATGTCACAATCTTTTCGCCCTCAGCTACCGTGTCGGTTGTATTCAGCTGGGAAAAGGCAAGCTTTCCGTCGCTGATCAGGCGCAGATCACCCGATACAATACACGTATCTGAGGTAGATGCTGTCATGGCGCTCACGGAACTGGAGTCATCAATGATAGAGCGGACAGTAGCGGAATTGGAACTTACCTCCTCAACAAGTCCAACAAGGCCGCCGTCTGCAATAACGTTCATATCTTTCTGAATCCCGTCATTTGATCCTTTGTTGATGACAAAGGTATCATACCAGTTGCCCGGATCCTTTGAGATGACCTGTGCTGCTACTTTTTCATATTCCGAGTAGGACTGGTCCAGCTGATACAGCTCCTGAAGACGCTGCAGCTCCTGCTGCTCCTGTACAAGCTGATTGTTTTCCTCAGTCAGATCCGTGACCTTCTGTTCAAGCTCCTCTTTCTCGGCAGACAGTTTTTTGACGTTCTGGAAACCGGTCAGACAGTCTGTCAAATACGCACCGATCTGGTTAATTCCGTTCTGAAACGGGATGATCACAAAGCCTGCGGCTTCCCGGATCGGCGTGACCGGCATTTTGTCTGCTGCACTGCCTAAAATGCCGGAGAGACACAGGAACGTCATGATGAAAAGTAGATGTTTGCTTTTTAGCTGAAATTTTTTCTTCTTATTCATAGCGGGTCCTTTTTGATAGATTTACTTCTTTTTATTTACCGTGTAAGCCCAGCGATGCAGCGCATCGTGCGTGATCAGTTCCTTGAGCCCACAGATGGTACAGAGGTCATAATACTGGGAAAGCTGTACCGGACAGCCGAGCTGTCTCGAAAGATAGCGGTCAATGTTCGGAATCCTTGTGCTTCCGCCGGTGATGTAAATACCCTCTTTCTGGATATGATCGTGGATCTGCGGCGGTGTACGCTCCAGCGCATGCTTGATTTCCTCGCCGATCTCATTAACACCGGAAAGGAGTGCTTCGTTTACGAGGGAAGAAGTAATGATCCCTTCCATTGGAAGACCGGATGCACCATCTACGCCGCGCACCTTCCGCGCCTCTTTTTTGTCTGTTCCAAGATCCGCCAGCGCAATCTTGACACGTTTGGCTGTTTTGGAGCCAATCTGGAAATTGTTTTTGCGGCGGTTCAGATTGCATATCGATTCGTTGAACTGTTTTCCGCCTACCGGGATGATTCTGGAAAAAATAACCCTCGCGTTGGCGATAACAGAAATCTCTGTGCTCTGCGCTCCGATGTTGACAATCATGGAACCCTTCGTGCGGTTGATCGGAATGCCAAGTGCCAGCGCATCCGCGATTGGTTTATCCACAAGATACATGCGGCAGTTTTTTAAGGCTCCCTTATGTGCAATCGTATAATAAGAACGCCGTTCAATCTCTGTCATATCGCAGGGAACTGAAAAATACAGCTCCGGGCGGTATCCCATGTGGCGCGTACAGCGGTGGAGAAGCGTGTGCAAAACGGCTTCTACCATCAATACATTCGCAATGCGTCCGTTGCTCATGGGGGTAATTACCTCGATATTGGAAGGCGTTCTCTCGTGCATTTCATATGCGTAATTTCCAACGGCAATCACCTGTTCGCGGTTGCGTATGGCAATCATATTTTTTTCTTTTGTGATTGTGTCTTTCTTCAGGTCATAGATTTTGACGGTACTGGTGCCAAGGTCTATGCCGTATACATTTCGAATCTGCATCGTGCTCCTTTAACTTGTTCCCTTCCTTTGGGCATTTCTGCCTCGGATTTTCGGGATCAGATTCCCTGTTCCAGCATACTGGTATAACAGTGATCCCCGATAATAATGTGATCCAGCAGGGTAATGCCGAGCATTTCGCCCGCCCGCCGGATCTGCCGTGTCACGGTAATATCGTCACCGCTTGGTTCCGGGATTCCGCTTGGATGGTTGTGAACCAGCAGAATATGAACCGCACGGAACTGCAGTGCCGCAAGAAAAAGCTCCCGCGGCGAAATCATCGTCGCATTGACCGTTCCTCTTGTGATTTCCTTTTCTCCGAGAAGCTGATTTTTTGTGTCCAGCATCATGCAGAGAAGAACCTCCTGATCCTCGTGGCGGAGACGTTCCATGTAATAATCCGCAATGGAAGCCGGATCATGAAAGCAGAGACCTTTTCTTGCTCCGGCCGCGGCCATTCGTTTGGAAAGCTCACCGATGCACTGGAGCTGGATCGCTTTTACTTCCCCGACTCCGCGGATCTGCAGAAGTTCCTGTCTTGTACAGTGATAGAGTCCTAACAGGCCCTCCTCTTTTCCGGGAAGGGAAAGAATTTCTCTTGCGAGCTCCAGGGATGTTTTTCCCCTTGCCCCACATCGTAAAATGACAGCCAGAAGCTCCGCGTCGGAAAGGCTTTCCGGGCCGTTTTCCAGGCATTTTTCATATGGCTGTTCCATCGTCGGCAGGTTTCGTAATCCATTTTTTCTCATGTATTCCTCCCACCACTCTTCCGGGAATTTTCATGGAATACATTGGTTTGAATCACCCATCATTCTAGCACAACTTTCCGCAGATGTATAGGATTATGAAAAATTCATATATTTTTTTGCAATTTCCTCTGCCGTTTTTAATCCGTCCATGGCTGCGGAAGTGATGCCTCCCGCATAGCCTGCGCCCTCTCCGCACGGGTAAAGACCGGTAAGCGACGGACTTTCGAGCGTTTCATTTCTTACAATGCGGACCGGTGACGAGGTACGCGCTTCCACGCCGGAAAGAACGGCGTCCGGACGGAAAAGCCGTGGATTTTCCGCTCAGATGCACGAATGCCTTCCACAAGGGAGTCTCCGATAAACGTCGGAAGAACTTCCCGCAGATTGGCGAAAGTCCATTCTCCGCAGATGGAAGGGGTTACCTCTCCAAGTGCTGTAGAAACTCTGTTTTCACAGAAATCACCAAAAAGCTGCACCGGAACTTTGCCTTTTCCGGCTTCCCACGCAGCGTGTTCAAGCGCTCTCTGGAATGCCACACCATCGAGTACGTCCGGCGTTCCCTCTACATGGTACGGGCGGTAGTCTTCCGGTGTTACGGTGACAATCATAGCGCTGTTCGCATTTTTACCTTCCCGGTCAGAATAACTCATACCGTTGACGCAGGTGCGTTCCGCTTCCGAGGATGCGTTGACAACATAGCCGCCGGGACACATGCAGAATGAGTACACACCTCTTCCGTTTTCACACTGATTGGTGAGCTTATACGGTGCTGCCCCAAGGAAATCCGGTGCCTCCGGTCCGTACTGATCCTCCGTGATCATCTTCTGCGGATGCTCAATGCGGACGCCGACAGCGAAGGATTTTGCTTCCATGGAGATCTTATTTTCGCAGAGTTTAAAGAAGGTATCGCGTGCAGAGTGGCCGATCGCAAGGACTGCAGTCTCCGCGGCAATCTTCTCGGTTTCATTGACGGTTACAGAAGTGAGTCTGCCGTTTTCAATCCCAAAGTCCGTCACTTTTGCTCCGAAACGGACTTCTCCGCCCCATGCCTCGATCTTTTTCCGCATTGTTGTCACAATTCCGATGAGCTGATCGGTGCCAAGGTGCGGTTTCTGATCGTACAGAATTTCTTCCGGTGCCCCGCATTCCGTGAAGATCCGGAGTACCTCACGGTTTCTGCCGGATGGATCCTTCACCGAAGTGTTTAATTTTCCATCCGAAAACGTACCGGCGCCGCCCTCTCCGAACTGTACGTTCGATTCCGGGTTCAGAACGCCGGTTTTCCAGAACGCATCGACACTTTTCTTTCTCTGTTCTGCAGATTCGCCGCGCTCCAGAACGAGCGGACGGTAGCCATGCTTTGCGAGAACATAGGCACAAAAAAGTCCTGCCGGACCGCTTCCGATAATAACCGGCCGGTGAACAAGAGTCTGTTCTCCAGATTTTGGGAACACATATGGCTTTTTCTCCGCTTTTACGATCTGGTTATTTTTCGCCTTCCGCAGTACGGCATTCTCATCTTTTACTTTTACATCAAGCTGATAAACGTATTTTAATTCGGATTTCTTTCTGGCATCAATTGAGCGGCGTAAGAGCTCAATTTCCTGCAGATCGTGTTTTCCGATTTTCAGTGTTTTTCTTATTTTCTGTTCCAGTTCCTCCTGTGTGTGGGTGACTGGAAGCTTTAATTGCTGTATCCGAATCATGAATGTTCTCCTGCTGCAGCTCTTCCGGCTGCACTTCCGCTGGACCAGGCCCACTGGAGATTGTAGCCGCCGCAGACGCCGTCGACGTCCAGGGCTTCTCCCGCAAAGAAAATACCAGGGTGCTGTACCGATTCCAGAGAATCCGTAAGCTGGTCGAGCGTGATGCCGCCCGCACACACCTGGGCTTTTCCAAAGTCGGTCTGGCCGGTGATCTGTAAACGATATGATTTGATGGCGCCTGCCATTTCTTCCGGAATCTTTTTCTTTCCGATCAGAACCGGAATGAGTTTTTCCGGAAGAAGGCCGATCAGAAGCTCTTTTGGCGCTTTATACGGGCAGATTTCCTGCCGTCTGACAAATTCTGCAGTAAGCTCCGATTCCGTCAGTTCCGGAAAGAAGTCTACGAGAAGTTCAGCGCGTTTTTTCTGCATGCAGGCGCGCACAGCGAACCGGGAAATCTGGAATACCGGGATGCCGGAGACACCGTAGTCGGTAAGCTGCAGCTCTCCCTGTTCCGTCAGAATCTCCTGATTTTCAACCAGAAGCGTAATCTTCGCGCGCACCCGAACACCCGCCCAGGAGGAAAACTGGTTTCCTTTGCAGCGGAGCGGGCAGAGGGCCGGGAAAAACGGAATCGAAGCGAGCTGAAGCTGATCGGCAAATCGAAGTGTATCTCCGTCGGAACCGGCGATCTGGGAAGCACAGCTTCCGCAGCAGATGATGACGCTGTCAGCCGGGTACTGCCATCCTTCGGTGCGCACCAGATAACCATTTTCGGCTTTTTCCACTGCAACAGCCGTTTCCCGTGTCTTGATTTTTACCTTTCGGAATCTGGCTTCCAAAATCAGCAGCTCAAGAACGGACTGTGCCTGCTCGCTGGCCGGATAAAGCCAGCCTTCACGGCTCCGGATGCGGATGCCGAGCTGTTCAAAAAACTGTTCGGTGTCCTGTTCGGTAAACTGTTCGAGAACCCGTGATGCACGCTCCTGATTTCCCGTGCGGTAGCACGATGCATCCTGATAACGATTGGTAAAATTACACCGTCCGTTTCCGGTCGCAAGAAGCTTTCTGCCCGGTTTATCGTTCTTTTCCAGAACGGTGACCGCGGCACCGAGACGTGAGGCCCAAATTGCCGCCATCAGTCCGCTCGCGCCGCCGCCGATAATTACCACATTTTTTGCCATTATAATGTCACCATACCGGCATCGACGAGTTTCTGAAGACTCATCAGAATACCGAATTTTGCGTGCTGCCACGTAAGCCCACCCTGAAAATAGACAGCGTACGGCGGTTTGATCGGTCCATCGGCAGAAAGTTCAATGGAAGAGCCCTGCACGAAAGCGCCAGCTGCCATGATAACTGGGCTGTCGTAGCCTGGCATATCCCAAGGTTCCAGGGAAACGAAGCTGTCGACCGGGGCAGCTGCCTGGATACCCTGGCAGAATGCGATGACGCCTTCCGGTTTTCCAAACGTTACCGCCTGAATGATGTCGTGACGGCTCTCGGTTCCGTTTGGAACAACGGCAAATCCCAGTTTCTCATAAACATTTGCAGCAAAGACAGCACCTTTTAATGCCGCTGCGGTAACGGTCGGTGCCAGGAAGAATCCCTGGTAGAAGGAACCGTTCACACCGAGTGTTGCGCCAACCTCTTTTCCAAGTCCCGGGGAGAGCAGACGGTATGCTGCATTTTCCACGTACTTTTTCTTTCCAACAATGTAACCGCCGGCCGGAGCCAGTCCGCCGCCCGGGTTTTTGATCAGGGATCCGACCATCAGATCTGCACCGACATTGGTCGGTTCGATCGTCTCCACGAACTCGCCGTAGCAGTTATCGACCATACAGATGACATCTGGTTTGATATTTTTAATAAATGCAATCAGTTCACCGATGCGGGTAACAGAAAGCGTCGGTCTGGTCTGATATCCTTTCGACCTCTGAATCGTCACCATCTTTGTCTTTTTGTTGATGGCATTTTTGATTCCTTCGTAATCGAAAGAGCCGTCCTCTTTTAAATCTACCTGGCGGTAAGTTACGCCATATTCCGCAAGAGATCCGACGGACGGGCGGATGCCGATCACTTCCTCAAGGGTGTCGTACGGTTTTCCAACAGGAGAAAGCAGTTCGTCGCCCGGGCGGAGATTTCCGGAAAGCGCCGTTGCAAGCGCATGGGTTCCGCAGGCGATCTGCGGGCGTACCAGTGCATCCTCAGTGCCGAAGCACGTTGCATAGACCTGCTCCAGCGTATCACGTCCCAGGTCATTGTATCCGTATCCTGTGGTTCCATATAAGCATGCCTCGCTGACCTTGCTTGCCTGCATGGCGTGGATGACCTTTAACTGGTTGTATTCTGCGATTTCATCAATTTTTGCAAAACGCTCTTTTAATTCTTCCTCAATTTTCGTTCCAAATGCGAAAACCTCTTTGGAAATGCCAAGTGTGCTGTACATAGCAGCTTTTTCTGTCAACATGATTGTTCTCCTTCTTCCTTTGCATCGGCCGAAACGATTTCGTTCCAGCGATCCAGCATATATGATAATATTTTTTCTTCGTCGTAGTCAAAATCCGGCTTGTTCAGCCAGATCACATCCTTTTCCCGTCGGAACCAGGTCAGCTGCCGTTTGGCAAAATGACGGGTGTCCCGCTTGATGATATAGACGGCTTCCTCCAGCGTGCATTCGCCCGCAAGATACGGGAACAGTTCTTTGTAGCCCAGTCCCTGCATGGAGACAAGATCTCTTGTGTATCCCATTTTTTTCAAACGGAAAACTTCATCAACCAGTCCGTCGCGGATCATCTGATCGACGCGCTTGTCAATGCGGTCATACAGAATCGAACGTTCGTCGTTCAGCACAAAATAAGCAGAACAGTACGGAGATTCCTTCTGCTTCTGCTCCTCGTTGTGCTCCGAAATCTTCTGTCCTGTCTCGTGATAATATTCCAGCGCCCGGATTACACGTTTTACATTATTCGGGTGAATCGTCTCCGCGGAAGCAGGATCAACCTCGGAAAGTTCCCGGTACAGTTCTGCCGCGCCTTCCTCCGTTGCTGCTTTTTCTTCCAGCTGTTTCCGGATCGGCAGTTCACCGTGCGATTCCGTAAAATCAACTTCTTTTAAAAGCGCCTGGATATAAAAGCCGGTGCCGCCCGTCACGATCGGAATCTGTCCGGCGGCGTATATTTTTTCCATCGCTTCATGCGCCAGTTCCACAAACTTCACGACGTGAAACTCTTCGGAAGGATCGAGCACATCGATCAGATAATGCGGAACGCCGCACATCTCCTCCGGGCGGATTTTGGCAGATCCGATATCCATATGGCGGTAGACCTGCATGGAATCCGCGGAGATAATGGCCCCATTCACCGCTTTGGCAAGCGAAATCGACAGCTTCGTCTTGCGACAGCGGTCGGACCGGTCAGGATAATCAAAGGTTTTTTCAAAAAAATCACCTACACAATTCTCTTAAATTTCTTTTCCAGTTCCCGTTTCGAGAGGGAAATGATCGTCGCCGGCCGTGCGGGCAGTGATACGGATCTTCGAGCGTCAAAAGCTCGGCAATGAGCTGCTCCGCCTCTGCATAGGAAAGATGATTGTTGCCCTTTACGGCGGCCTTGCACGACATCGTCGCCAGACGGTCTTTTAAAATCTCCAGCGGCTTTTCGCGGACCTCCTCAAGATTGTCGAGAATCTCGATAAACAGCTCCTCCGTCGCAATACCGTACAGGTTGTGCGGCACGGCGTTGATCGCATAGTCTTTTCCGCCGAACGGGGAAATTTCGTAGCCGAAGGACTGGAACGTCCATGTAACGGGTCACAAGATCTGCTTCCTGCGGCGTTAAGGAGACGATCAGCGGAGGACTCACCATCTGGGAGGTGACGTTCTTTTCCCGGTAATTTTTCATCATCCGCTCGAACAGTACCTTTTCGTGCGCGGCATGCTGATCGATGATGTAGAGATTCTCGCCGTACTGAATCAGCCAGTACGTATCGAAAACCTGGCCGATGATGCGGTGCGATTTCTCTGCCTCCGGGGTAAGAAACTGCTCATCAAAGAGCTGCATCTGGCCTTCTGGCTCAGGCGAAGCAGATGCAGATGAGGATTCTTCCGGCATGGAAGATACCGTTGGAGCTGCATCTGGCTCCTGCTGATGCTGTATTGCGTCCGCGTTTGAGAGGTCTTCCGTCTTTGGCACGTTTCCTGCACCCGGCTCAAACAGTTCTTCCTCTTCCCGCGTCATTCCCGTCATCTGCTGAACCGGCACATACGTTTTCGCTGCGCGGTATCCATTTCGTTCCACCTCCGGGAAAATTGGCATTCTTCTGCTCTGGCTGGAAACCGGCTCCACCGGAAGGGACTGCCGTGCAAAGCCTTCTTTTACCTGCCGTTTCTGCTCGAACGGTTCCGGAACAACAATCTGTTCTTTCCGTGCCGCTTTTTCCTCTGCTTTCCGTTCCCTGTCGGAAGAAAGCGAAACCTTCACAATCTGCTCCCTGTGATTCAGCGCATCCGAGATCATATCACGCATCTGGCGGTAAATCTCCTCCTGATGGGAAAAACGAAGCTCCATCTTCGTCGGATGCACATTGACATCCACCGCCTCTCCATCCATCTGGACATAGAACAGCGTAAACGGATATTTATGCTGCATCATCGATGTCTGATATCCGTCCTCAATCGCACGGGCGAGCAGCTTGCTCCGCACATACCGTCCATTCACGTAATAATTTTCAAAATTCCGGTTTCCCCTCGAGATCACCGGTTTTCCAATAAAACCATCAATCGTCATCAGCGGGCTTTCCGAGTGAATCTCGATCAGCTCCCGCGCGATGTCGCGGCCGTAAATATTATAGACCAGTTCTTTTAAATTCCGGTTGCCGCTTGTATGAAGCTTCACCTGCGAATTGACCATGTATTTAAACGAAATGCCCGGATGGGACAGAGCGAGCTGCTCCACCACAGAAGTCACCGCATTCGCTCCGTAACCGGCGTTTTTAAGAATTTCTGACGAGCCGGCGTGTTGTAAAAAAGATTCCGGACCAGAAAGGTTGTTCCGGTCGGGGCACCGACCTCCTCATTGGCCTTCTCCGCGCCGCCCTCAATCACATACCGCGTTCCCGTCAGCGCATCCGGCGTTTTCGTAATCATCTCGATCTGCGCAACCGCCGAGATACTCGAGAGCGCCTCGCCGCGGAAGCCAAGAGATGCAATCTGCACGAGTTCTTCCACGGAACGGATCTTGCTCGTCGCGTGGCGCAGAAAAGCGAGCGGCACCTGTTCGGCCGGAATGCCGCTTCCATTGTCCGTGATCCGCACCAGCGAGATACCGCCGTCGCGGATTTCCACGGTGATCGCCGTCGCACCGGCGTCCATTGCATTTTCCACCAGCTCCTTTACCACGGAAGCCGGCCGTTCCACGACCTCACCGGCCGCAATTTTATCGATCGTATTCTGATCCAGTACTGCTATGGTAGCCATGTTGTTCCTTTCTGTTTCGGATTGATTCTAACTTATGTTCTGATCCAGTATTCCCCTATTTCCAGCGGTTTTTCACCTTTCCCTGGAAACGGTACAGGGTATTTAAAGCATCCATCGGTGTCATATTCGAGATATCAAGCTCCGAGAGCTCTTTGATGATATCATCGTCCTGCACCGTATCGAACAGCGACATCTGTGCCATATCGACCTCGTCGTAGTGAACCGGCTTTGCTTCGGTTTCTTCTGCATGGTCAGATCCTTGACCGCAGCAGTGATATCGGCATCGCTCAGCTGCTCCACCAGCTCCTGCGCCCGGGAGAGCACTGACTCCGGCACTCCCGCAAGACGCGCTACCTGGATACCGTAGCTCTTATCTGCGCCGCCCTGTACAATTTTACGCAGGAATACGATATCGTCGCCCTTTTCCTTGACGGCAATACAGTAGTTGTGCACGCCCGGAAGCTTTCCTTCAAGCTCAGTCAGCTCATGGTAATGCGTAGCGAACAGTGTCTTTGCGCCGAGCAGCTTCGGATTCGCCACATGCTCAATCACCGCCCAGGCGATCGAAAGACCGTCGAACGTACTCGTTCCTCTTCCGATCTCATCGAGAATCAGCAGACTGTTCGAGGTTGCATTCCGAAGAATATTTGCCACCTCCGTCATCTCAACCATAAACGTACTCTGGCCGCTTGCCAGGTCATCGGATGCGCCGACACGGGTAAAGATCCGGTCCACAATACCGATGTTTGCCTTCGAAGCCGGAACAAACGAACCGATCTGTGCCATCAGCACAATGAGGGCCGTCTGGCGCATATACGTCGATTTACCGGCCATGTTCGGTCCGGTGATGACGGAAACGCGGTGGTCACCGTTGTCAAGCAGGGTATCGTTTGCGATAAACATATCGTTTGGAATCATCTTCTCGACCACTGGGTGACGGCCGTCCTTGATATCAATCTTTCCTCGGCTGTTCAGCTTCGGACGCACATAGTGGTTGTGCTCGGCAACGTAGGAAAGTGATGCATACACATCGAGCCGTGCCAGAGCCTGCGCCGTGCGCTGAATCCGCTCCGCCTCACCGGCAACCGTATCGCGCACCGTACAGAAAAGATCGTATTCCAGCGCATACAGTTTATCCTCCGCACCGAGAATCGTATCCTCGAGTTCCTTCAGACGCGGGGTAATGTAGCGCTCCGCATTCGTCAACGTCTGTTTTCTCGTATAGTAATCCGGGACAAGATCTTTAAACGAGTTCGTGACCTCCAGATAATAGCCGAATACCTTGTTGTATTTGACCTTCATATTTTTGATGCCGGTTTTCTCGCGCTCACTTGCCTCAAGCTCACTCAGCACTGTTTGCCCTCGGTCTTGGCGTGACGGTAATTATCGACATCTCGTTGTAGCCGTCCTTGATCATACCGCCGTCGCGCATCAGATACGGTGGATCATCCACGATTGCCGCATCGACAAGCTGATAGAGGTCTTCCAGCGGGTCGAGATCCTCCTGAATCTGCGCCAAAGCGCCGCCGTCAAACGAGTTTAAGAGCTGCTTGATGTAAGGCAGCATCTGCAGCGACGATTTAAAGGCGATCAGTCACGCGGATTCGCGGACTGGTAGCTGATTCTTCCGACGAGACGCTCAAGGTCATAAACCGGACGGAGGTATTCACGGATTTCCTCGCGGAGCATCGCCTGCCCCGTTAGAGCCTCTACAGCATCGAGTCTTGCATTGATTTCATCCTCGTCGATCAATGGCTGCTCCACGTAGCTTCGCAGAAGACGCGCGCCCATCGCCGTGCGGGTTTTGTCGAGAACCCAGAGGAGGGAGCCGCGTTTCTGCTTCTCCCGCAGCGTTTCCACCAGTTCCAGATTCCGGCGGCTGGAGCTGTCGATCAGCATATATTTGTCCGTCACATACGGTGTAATCGAGTTCATGTGAGACAGATCCGATTTCTGTGTCTCGTGCAGATACTGGAACAGCGCACCGGCTGCAATTGTTCCGCAGTTGTAATCGGCGATGCCAAGGCCTTCCATCGTAGCAGCATGGAACTGTTCCTGCAGCGTACGGCGGCAGATGTCATCATCGAAATACCAGTCTTCCAATGCATTCACGCAGATATGAAGGCGGGTCCGGAGATCCTCCACATCGATCCCGCAGAGCAGGAATGACTGATTGCAGATGATTTCAGCCGGCATAAACTTCGTGATCTCATCCACCAGGCGGCGCGGCTTGTCCATTTCTGTGACGAGGCACTGGCCGGTGGAGATATCTGCCGTAGAGATACCGAAGCATCCCTCCATGCAGACGATCGACATGATGTAGTTGTTCTTCGTCTCATCAAGTCCCTGCGGGATCAGCGTCGTACCCGGTGTGACAACGCGGATGACTTCGCGCTTTACCATGCCCTTTGCCTGCTTTGGGTCCTCCATCTGCTCGCAGATCGCAACCTTATGGCCGTTCTCTACAAGACGGTTGATATACCCTTCTGCAGCGTGATACGGGATACCGCACATCGGAGCGCGCTCTCCATGCCGCAGTCCTTTCCGGTCAGCGTAAGCTCAAGTTCTTTGGATACCAGGGTGGCATCCTCGAAGAACATTTCGTAGAAATCACCTAAGCGGTAAAACAAAATGGTATTAGCTGGGTCAGTCAAGCCCGTCTTCGTCTGGCAATAATGTACCATCATAGGCGATAAATTCGCAGTTTTTAAAACATCCTTGCAAGTAGGGGATTTTTTGCTTATGATTTCTGGATTTGACCAGCTTTTGACCACCTTTTCTGTCTGACTTTGGTTTTGAGGTGTTTTGTTATTAGAAAAATTCATTTTTTCACCTTTTTATCCTTTAGATCAAAATTCGTATAAAAACTCTTCATACCCTTTCGAAGCTCTGGTTCGATATAGCTATTATCAAGATGAGTGTAATATTCGACCATTTTATCTGAACTGTGACCAACATACTCACGGACAACAGATTCCGGAACTTTGGCCTTTATCAGGGTGGTTACATATGTATGACGGAACATATGTGGTGTTACTTTGACCAGGTTTGGAGAACGTCCTTCTTTTTGGGCAAGCAATATTTCCGGTTCATTTATTGCCGTTTGAAAGTCATTGCATATTCGATCAAGCCAACTGCGATTAAGTGGATTGCCCGGTCCAGTAGTACAAACAAGATCCGGATATTGTTCAAGCAAGGGATTCGAACGTCCCCAATCGCGTCCGTACTGCTTCTTGTCTGCATCTTGCTGGGCTTTCCATTGTTTTAAAGCCTTAACTGCAATATCAGAAAGAGGAACGATACGATAACTTTTCTCACTTTTCGGCGTTGTTACTTGATGATACAACGCCGAATCATAAAGTCGATTTCCCTCCTCGTCAAAAATGTCTCGAACCTTTTTCACAGTTTTGTAGACTTTCAACTGCTTTTTCCTAAAATTTATATCTTTCCACTGTAGGGAAAGAAGTTCTCCGATTCTTAAGCCGCCATGTAATAGAACGATAAATAATTCATAATAGCGGCGTGATTGAATACTCTTGAAAAATTGTTCTAACACATCAGGAGTTAGTACCTGCTCAAACGTCCGTTCAAATAAGTCGTCCGGAGGTTTTTCGTTTACAGACTTAGGCGGTCCAGCGTATTGATATCCGGAGCATGGATCAAACGGTATGATACGATTTTCAAAAGCAGTGCGAAAAACTTGCTTTAAAACGGCCAAAGACTGTTGAATTGTAGTCGTTGCATATCCCTCTTTTTTCGAGTTCTTGCATAGCCG
>ENA-OQEB01000100-OQEB01000100.1-human-gut-metagenome-genome-assembly--contig:-NODE-100-length-33640-cov-2.564378_pt1 | contig 33640 bp, 29 predicted proteins | sample MGYA00242787_ERZ504619 | MGnify/ENA primary metagenome ERZ504619 (study PRJEB26092, sample SAMD00036317) | human gut metagenome | host: Homo sapiens | study: EMG produced TPA metagenomics assembly of... | reverse complement strand
CAACTTTCTTTAACAAAAATACAACTTATCTAATCAAACAAATTTTATTATAATGGATATTTCATTTTTTTTCAACAAATAGATTTATAAAGTATCAATAAATCTTTATTTTTTCTTTTTTTATAATTAATTTCATAAAAAAGAAAAGCAAGATACAATAAAGTATCTTGCTTTTTATTAATCTTATTCAGTAACTGTAGTTTCTTCTTGTGCTTCATGTTCAGCAGCATCTAAATCTACTACATTGATATTTCTATATCTACTCATACCAGTACCAGCAGGAATTAATTTACCAATGATAACATTTTCCTTAAGACCGATAAGAGGGTCAACCTTACCTTTAATAGCTGCATCAGTAAGAACACGAGTAGTTTCTTGGAATGATGCTGCAGATAAGAAGGAATCTGTTGCCAAGGAAGCTTTTGTAATACCTAAGAGGATTGGACGAGCAACGGCTGGAATACCGCCTTCTTCAATAGCTTTAGCATTTGCAGATTCAAAGCTATTGATATCAATATATTCACCAGGGAGGAAATCAGTATCACCAGAATCTTCAATTTTAACTTTATGAAGCATCTGACGAACCATAACTTCGATATGTTTATCGTTGATACCAACACCCTGAGATTTATATACTTTTTGTACTTCGTATACGAGGTAACGCTGAGTTTCACGTAAACCACAAATACGTAAGATATCATGTGGATTAATAGAACCTTCAGTAATTTTATCACCAGGTTTAATTCTTGCACCATTTTTAACAATGAGACGAGAACCATAAGGAATTAAATATTCTCTAGATTCGCCTTCATCTGGTGTAATAGTAACTATGCGCATTTCTTTATCTTCGGAAATGAGAACAGTACCTTCGATTTCAGCAATGATAGCATGATGTTTTGGTTTTCTTGCTTCGAACAATTCTTCAACACGTGGAAGACCCTGTGTGATATCTTCGTCACTGGCAACCCCACCGGAGTGGAATGTACGCATTGTAAGCTGTGTACCAGGTTCACCGATAGATTGAGCAGCGATAATACCAACTGCTTCACCAACTTCAACCTGATTAGCTGTAGCAAGGTCTTGACCATAACATTTAATACATACACCAAGCTGAGATTTACATGTGAGTACGCTACGAATAGAAACTTTTTCACGTACTTTACAAATTGCTTTAGCAAGAGCTGGTGTAACAGTTTCGTTAAGGGAAGCGATTTTTTCACCAGTAGCAGGATCAATGATATCTTCTGCTAATACACGTCCTACGATACGATCTTCAAGAGATTCGATAATACCGTTACCTTCTTTAATAGCTTCAACTTCGATACCACGAATGTTATTATTGCGAACTTTAACTTCTTTCGCATCGCTATTTAATACAGCTTCGATATATTCTTCTGTAAGTGGTGTATTTGCAGGAATGATTTCTGCGCCTGTGCTGTCATAAACAGCATCAGTTGTATTTTTACCAAGCATTTCATGCATCATAGCATGTTTAATGGATTTACGTACATTTTCTTCAGGAGCACCAAGAGCTATTGTTTCAGTGGACATGGAGTTGAGTCCTTCATAAATAGCGGAACCTTTGAGTACGATTTCGCTAACATTATGTTCACCAATAGTATTAAGAGCTTCTTCATCAAGTGTAGTATCTGCAGCATAAAGAACTTCGCCTGTTTTTGGACTAACGATATCATTTGCAAGCACACGGCCTTTTAAGCTATCGCCAAGTTCTTTGATTGCAGCGCTAGAAGATGCAGCGAGTTTTGCACGTTCACGTACGAGGTTAATACCTACAACGTCACAGTCATCTTCACGAACGATAACGTCTTGAGCAACGTCAACAAGACGACGAGTGAGGTAACCAGAGTCAGCTGTTCTAAGTGCTGTATCGGCAAGACCTTTACGAGCACCATGAGAAGAAATAAAGTAATCAGACACTGTTAAGCCTTCACGGAAGTTTGCTTTGATTGGTAAGTCGATGATTTTACCAGATGGATCAGCCATAAGACCACGCATACCAGCGAGCTGACGCATCTGCTGTCTGTTACCGCGGGCACCAGAGTCAGCCATCATGAAGATATTATTGAATGTATCCATGTTAGCCATCATCGCATCAGCAACGTCATCTGTAGCATCGCTCCAAAGTTTTACAACTTTCTTATAACGTTCGTCTTCAGTGATAAGACCACGATTATAGTCACGTTCAACACGGTTAACAACTTTTTCTGTAGCTGCCAAAATTTCTTTCTTTTCTGGTGGAACGATGATATCGGAGATAGCAACTGTCATACCAGCAAGACAAGCATAATGGTAACCTAAGTTTTTAACATTATCAATTACTTCAGCAGTTTTAGAACCACCAAATGTTTCAAAGCATCTAGCAACTAATTTACCAAGTTCTTTTTTACCTGTTTTGTAACCGAGATACCATTGTCCAGAGTTACCACCATGAACAATAGCTTCTTTAGCATCACTAGCAAGTAAGTTTTTAATATAACCAGCATCAACAGCTGTATCAGCTGGAACGATTTCTTTACCTTCGCTATTAACGATTGGTTCAGCCATCTTTTTACCTTTTAAGCCTTTAATTAAAGCTTCACGAGCTTCTGGTGTATCAGCTTCTAAGGAAACTTTTGTTACTTGATAGAAATCGCGAATTTCAGGAGGAAGAATTTCATTGAAAATCATACGACCAAGAGTTGTTTTTACAAGGCCATATCCGTCCATACGAACCTGAATTAATGCTTGTAATTGAAGATTTTTATGTTGATGAGCTAAAATAGCTTCATTTATACCAGTAAATACTTTTCCTTCTCCTTGAGCATTTGGACGAAGGATTGTTAAATAGTAAGAACCAAGTACCATATCCTGAGATGGAGTGATAATTGGGCCACCATCTTTTGGTGCTAAGATGTGATTAGCAGCAAGCATTAAAATACGAGCTTCCGCTTGAGCTTCTGCTGAAAGTGGAAGGTGAATAGCCATCTGGTCACCATCGAAGTCAGCGTTGTAAGCTGTACAAGCAAGTGGATGTAATTTAAGTGCACGACCTTCTGTGAGTACAGGTTCAAAAGCCTGAATACCAAGACGGTGAAGCGTAGGGGCACGGTTTAAAAGAACTGGATGTTCTTTAATAACTTCTTCTAATACATCCCAAACTTCTGGACGAATACGTTCAACCATGCGTTTTGCAGATTTAATATTATGTGCAAGTCCAGAATTTACAAGTTTTTTCATTACAAATGGTTTGAATAATTCAAGAGCCATTTCTTTTGGTAAACCACATTGATGAAGTTTAAGTTCAGGACCTACAACGATAACGGAACGACCAGAGTAGTCAACACGTTTACCTAATAAGTTCTGACGGAAACGACCTTGTTTACCTTTGAGCATATCACTTAAAGATTTAAGTGGACGGTTACCAGGGCCTGTTACAGCACGACCACGGCGACCATTATCGATAAGTGCGTCAACTGCTTCTTGAAGCATACGTTTTTCATTGCGCACGATAATATCTGGTGCACCTAAGTCTAATAAACGTTTTAAACGATTATTACGATTGATAACACGACGATATAAATCATTTAAGTCAGATGTAGCAAAACGACCACCATCTAATTGAACCATTGGACGTAATTCTGGTGGAATAACTGGTACTACATCAAGAATCATCCAAGATGGTTTATTGCCAGATTTACGGAAAGCTTCTACTACTTCTAAGCGACGAATAGCACGAACTTTACGCTGACCGCTAGAAGTACGAAGTTCTTCACGTAATTCTTTATTCATTTTATCTAAATCTAATTCTTCTAAAAGCTGTTTTACCGCTTCAGCACCCATGCCTACTTTGAAGCTAGAGCCATATTTATCATAATACTCACGGTATTCATTTTCGGATAAAAGTTGCTTTTTAATAAGAGGTGTATCGCCTGGATCTAATACTATATAAGAAGCAAAGTATAATACTTTCTCTAAAGAACGAGGTGATACATCTAAGATAAGACCCATACGACTTGGAATGCCTTTAAAGTACCAAATGTGAGATACTGGTGCAGCGAGCTCTATATGACCCATACGTTCACGACGTACTTTTGCACGAGTTACTTCTACGCCACAACGGTCACAGACAATACCTTTATAACGAATGCGTTTGTATTTACCGCAATGACATTCCCAGTCACGTGTAGGACCAAAAATTCTTTCACAGAACAAACCATCACGTTCAGGTTTTAAAGTACGATAATTGATAGTTTCTGGTTTTTTACTTCGCCATAAGACCATTCACGAATCTTTTCTGGAGAAGCTAGTCCTATGCGCATAGAATCAAAATTATTTACATCTAACAAGGGGCTGTCACTCCCTTTCTTTAAAATTCAGCCTTGCATCTGTTAAAAAACTTTTATTAAACAAATAAAAGTTACCTACATTACTATATCACTATTTCAATTTATTGATTAAGAGCATTTATAATTAATAAATGCTCTTAAATCGATTAAATTAAACCATTATATTATTCGTCAAAATTATCTGCACCAAGATCAGCAATGATATCATCTGTTGGTTCTTCAGTAGTATAATCATCTTCTACTACATTTTCTTCAGAAACATCTGTTGTTACTGCTTGACCATAAGATTCTTTTGTTGCTGTTGCATCCATATCGAGTTCTCTTGCAGTTTCATTGATATCATCTTCAATATCATTAATCATAATTTCCTGTGCATCTTCGGAAAGAACTTTAATATCAAGACCAATACTTTGTAACTCTTTAATGAGAACTTTGAAAGATTCTGGAACACCTGGTTCAGGAATGTTTTCACCTTTTACAATAGCTTCATATGTTTTAACACGTCCAACAACATCGTCAGATTTTACTGTTAAAATTTCTTGAAGTGTATAAGCTGCACCATATGCTTCGAGAGCCCAAACTTCCATTTCCCCGAAACGCTGACCACCAAATTGTGCTTTACCACCAAGTGGCTGTTGAGTAACGAGAGAGTATGGACCAGTTGAACGAGCATGGATTTTATCATCAACAAGGTGATGAAGTTTAAGCATGTACACGCAACCTACTGTAACAGGATTTTCAAATGGTTCACCTGTACGACCATCATATAAAATAGTCTTACCATTATCAGAGAAACCAGAAGCTTTGAGTGTTTCAAATACTTCGTTACCTTTTGCACCATCGAATACTGGAGTTGCAATGTGAATACCAGCAACGTCTGGTTTTGGCATACCATTTTTATCAAAATCATAACCAATTGCACGTAAACGAGATTCTACTGTTGGATCTCCTGCTTTAATCTGCATACCAAGTTCACGAACAGCCATACCAAGATGTGTTTCAAGTACCTGTCCGATGTTCATACGTGAAGGCACGCCTAATGGGTTAAGCACGATATTTACTGGAGTACCATCTGGTAAGAATGGCATATCTTCTTCACGCATAACGCGGGATACAACCCCTTTGTTACCATGACGACCAGCCATTTTATCGCCGACAGAGATTTTACGTTTTTGAGCAATATATACACGTACTAACTGATTTACACCAGGTGGTAATTCATCATTATTAGCACGGTTGAAGATTTTAACATCAACAATTCGACCAGCTTCACCATGTGGAACACGAAGGGAAGTATCACGAACTTCACGAGCTTTTTCACCAAAGATAGCGCGTAATAATCTTTCTTCTGCTGTGAGTTCTGTTTCTCCTTTTGGAGTAACTTTACCAACTAAGATATCACCTGCACGAACTTCTGCACCGATACGGATAATACCATCAGCATCAAGGTCGCGAAGAGCATCTTCCGCTACGTTTGGAATATCTTGTGTGATTTCTTCTGGTCCAAGTTTTGTATCACGAGCATCGCATTCATATTCTTCAATATGGATAGATGTGTAAATATCTTCTTTTACAAGTTTTTCACTTAATAAAATCGCATCTTCGTAGTTATAACCTTCCCAAGGCATATATGCTACGATAACGTTGTAACCAAGAGCTAATTCACCATGGTCAGTTGCTGGACCATCAGCGATAGGTTCTTTTGCTTCTACATGATCACCTTTGTACACGATTGGCACTTGGTTCATACATGTACCTTGGTTGGAACGTAAATATTTTTGTAATTTATAATGGTCGATTTCACCAGTTTCGTCTGCACGAACTTCAATGAAATCTGCTGTTACTCTAACAACTTCACCTGCGCGTTTTGCAAGTACCATAACGCCAGAGTCGCAAGCTGCTTTATATTCCATACCAGTGCCAACAAGTGGTGCCTGTGTTCTGAAAAGAGGTACAGCCTGACGTTGCATGTTCGCACCCATTAAGGCACGGTTAGCATCGTCGTTTTCTAAGAATGGAATCATTGCTGTCGCAATGGATACAATCTGTTTTGGTGATACGTCCATGTAATCTACACTATCTGCATCAACAAGCATTGTTTCTTCATGAACACGTGCTGTTACACGCTGAGCTTTGAACCAGTTATTTTCATCTAATGGTTCATTGGCTTGTGCAATTACTAAATCATCTTCTTCATCAGCTGTTAAGTAACGAACATCTGTTGTTACTTGTTTATTAACTTTATCGACTTTACGATAAGGTGTTTCCATAAAGCCAAATTCATTAATACGAGCATATGTTGCAAGAGAACCGATAAGACCGATGTTTGGACCTTCTGGAGTTTCGATAGGACACATACGACCATAGTGAGAGTTGTGTACGTCACGAACTTCGAACCCTGCACGTTCACGGCTAAGACCACCAGGACCAAGTGCAGATAAACGACGTTTATGTGTAAGTTCACTAAGTGGGTTGTTCTGGTCCATGAACTGAGACAACTGGCTAGAACCAAAGAATTCTTTGATTGCTGCCACAACAGGACGAATATTTACAAGAGCTTGTGGTGTAATTACATCATTATCTTGTGTATTCATACGTTCTCTGATTACACGTTCCATACGGGATAAACCGATACGGAATTGATTTTGTAACAATTCACCAACAGAACGGATACGACGATTTCCTAAATGGTCGATATCATCTTTATGTCCATGTCCATCCATTAAGTTTAATAAATAACTAATAGATGCAATAATATCGTTAATAGTAATTGTACGATGATTGTATGGTAAAGTACGAGAACAAATCATCTTAATTCTATTATTATTTTATCTTTAATATAAACAATTGCATGTTCATCTTCACCGAAGATATTATTTTCTTGTTCGATAGTAATATCTTCAACCATAGATGCTTCAATTGTAACATCAGCAGGAACTAAAACTTCACCAGTTTCTTTATCTACTAATGGCTCAGCTAATTGTTTGCCTAAAAGACGACGTTTCCAGCCTAATTTTTTAGTTAATTTATAACGACCTACAGTTGCTAAATCATAACGTTTAGGATCAAATAAAAGCTGTTCTAAAAGTTGTTTAGCATTATCTACAGTAGGTGGGTCACCTGGACGCTGTCTTTTGTAGATTTCTACTAATGCTTCTTCTTTTGTTACTGTATTATCACGGTCTATAGTGTTTCTAATGCGTTCATCATTATCAAATAAAGACATAATAGCATCATTTGTACCATAACCTAATGCACGGATTAATACTGTAGCTGGTAATTTACGATTGCGGTCAAGACGAACAGAAATTACATCATTTAAATCTGTTTCAAACTCTATCCATGCACCACGGTTTGGAATAACTGTGGCATTATATAATCTTTTACCAGTAGATCAATATTTTCACCGTAATAAGCACCAGGAGAACGAACGAGCTGACTTACGATAACACGTTCCGCACCATTGATGATAAATGTACCTGTTTCTGTCATGAGTGGGAAATCACCCATGAAAACTTCCTGTTCCTTTACTTCGCCAGTATCATTATTAACCAGGCGTACATTGACACGTAAAGGAGCAGAATACGTAGCATCGCGTTCTTTACATTCATCAATATCATATTTAGGTTTTCCTAAAGAAAAACCTTCAAACGATAACACAAGATTTCCTGTAAATCCCTGAATTGGAGAGATATCATGGAAAATCTCCTGTAATCCTTCCTTCATAAACCAATCATAAGAATTTCTCTGGATATCCAGAAGATGAGGCATATCCATAACCTCTTTGATTTTGGCATAGCTATACCTGGTCCGTTTACCAACTGAGACAGGATTGAACATTAAAATCTTCACCCCTCAAACCGAATTGAAACTAAATATTAAACATATGAATAAAGTGTTTTCTTATCTTTTGTCTATACGCTTTGATATGTTTTCACTATCAACATACATTAAACGTTAAAAAGGCAAGGCACTTTTTCTCTTTAAAGACCTTGCTTTGTAATTGACAAAGATATTCCTTTGTACACCTCATTCACTCCAAAATATATAAAGCTATAGAAAAATATTTTCTATAACGTAATCAAATATATTGACATTCTTCACTCAACAATGATAACTACAATACTTAAATACTTAACAGTTATAATTGCCAATAGAAGATTTTTAAGAAGTATATCCTCTTAAAGGAACTGCCAAAACTCCTTTGTAGCTTCTAAAATATGAAGTCCTACATTTTGTGTTTTTAAAGAACAACTAACTTTATAGGCTTGCTATTTGCTTACCTAAAACTTAACATAAAGCTTTATTTTCTTTAAAATAACATCAAAAGAACTCTCGCTTTTTATGTTAAAAATTTTGAACGTTACTCATCTCAAACTAATTTTTATTTAGTTTTTTTACGACAAATAATCGCACGTCCGGTAATAATAAATTATAGCATACTACCAGATGAGCGTCAATCAAATATTCTAGCTTAAAATGCGATTTAAACTAGAATATTTGATTTTAATTTTAAAGAATTTTAGATAAAAATAATTTTGTACGTTCTTGTTTAGGATTTTCAAAAATTTCTTTTGGTGTACCTTCTTCAATGATACGACCTTCATCTACGAATAATACACGATCCCCAACTTCACGAGCAAATCCCATTTCATGAGTAACTACAACCATTGTCATACCTTGATTAGCTAAGCTTTTCATAACATCTAATACTTCTGTTACCATTTCTGGGTCAAGAGCTGATGTTGGTTCGTCAAAGAGCATAACTTTTGGTTTCATTGCAAGAGCTCTAGCAATAGCAACACGTTGTTGTTGCCCACCAGATAACTGACTTGGATAAGAATTAGCTTTTTCTTTTAAACCAACTCTTTGTAATAAATCCATAGCTGTTGAGATTGCTTCATCACGTGAAATTTTCAACACTTTTGTTGGTGCAAGTACAATATTTTCTAATACTGTCATATGTGGAAATAAATTAAAACGTTGGAATACCATACCGATATTTTCACGAATTTTATTGATATCCGCATGTTTATCGAGTTTCATATTATCTACAGTGATATCTCCACTTGTAGGCTCTTCTAAATAATTCATGCAACGAAGTAATGTAGATTTACCAGAACCACTTGGTCCAATTATAACTACCACTTCTTTTTCTTCAATGGAAACATCTACGCCTTTTAATACTTCTACATGACCAAAAGACTTATGCAGATTTTTAATTTCTATCATCAATTTGATACCTCCGCTCTAAATATGCTACAAAACGAGAAATAGATAATGTCATTATTAAATAAATTAAAGCAACACAAACCCAAATTTCTAAAGAAGCATATGTTCTAGCAATAACTAATTGACCACGACGAGTTAATTCTTCAAAGCCAATAACAGACACTAATGATGAATCTTTCAATAAAGCGATAAATTCATTTCCTAGTGGTGGTATTACACGTTTAAAAGCCTGAGGAATAATTATATATCTCATTGTCTGGAACCAAGATAAACCTAAAGAGCGACCTGCTTCCATCTGACCATTATCTATAGATTGTATACCTGCTCTAAAAATTTCCGCTACATATGCACCACTATTGATACTACAAGCAGCAATAGCTGCTACAAATGGGTTCATTTTTATACCTGTTAATACAGGTAATGCAAAATATATCAAGAAAATCTGTACTAATAAAGGTGTTCCACGTAAAAAGTCAACGTAGATAGCTGCTAACCATTTAATTATTCTAATTTTACTAATGCGAGCAACACCAACAAATAAACCAATAATAATACCGATTGCAACACTTAGTGCTGTAATTTGAATTGTGAAAATAGCACCTTCAATAAGTAATGGAAAAGCATTGATAATAATATCAAATCTAAAATCCAAAAATAAAACCTCCTCACTTTCTTCTATTATAGAAAAAGGACACTGACCATCAGACAGTGTCCTTCTAGGTTACTATGTTAAATACAAAATCTATTATTTAGCAGGTTTTGTGCCAAACCATTTTTCATAGATTTTGTCATATTCACCATTTTCTTTAAGTGTTTTTAAAGCTGCATCTACTTTTTGTTTTAATTCTGTATTACCTTTTTTCATTGCAAAACCATATTCTTCAGATGTAAGTTTATCATCTAAACGTTTTACATCAGTAGCTTTAGTTTTTACAATATAATAATCATTTACAGGAAGGTCATTAATAACTGCATCAACGTTACCTGCTTTTAATTCCATAAATGTATCAGCAGAACTATTTAAAGCTTTTACTTCAGCACCTTCGATTTTCTGTGCTTCTTCCATGCTAGTTGTACCGATCTGTACAGCTATTTTTTTGCCTTTTAAGTCAGCAAAACCATTGATATCAGTGTTGTCTTTAGGAACAACGATAGTAAGACCAGAAGTATAGTAAGGATCAGAGAATTCTACTTGATTTTTACGTTCTTCATTAATAGTCATACCAGAAGCAATTATATCAATATTGCCAGATTCCATAGCAGGAATTAAGCCATCGAAGTTAACATTTTGAATTTCAGCTGTGTAACCCATTTCTTTAGCTACAGCTCTGATTAAATCCATATCAAAACCTTGATATTCTGTGCTACCATTTTCGTCTTGGAATTCAAATGGAGCAAAGTCAGCATTAGTACCTACACGTAATACTTTTTCTCCGCTAGAAGCTGCTTTATCAGAACTATCTTGTCCACAGCCAGCGAAAAGTGCACTTACAGCAAACATACAAAGAGCACATAAAGTTAATAGTTTCTTACTCATTATGTAACTTCCCTTCTTTAAATTTGTTTATAAAATTATAATTACATCTAACCTTAAAAAAGGCTCGGAAATATCCAAGCCTCCTTGCCGATTAAACTAAATTATTTATTGCGTCTAGCGTTGAAGCAATCACGACAATAAACTGGACGGTCTCCTTTTGGTTCAAAAGGAACCTGTGTTTCTTTTCCGCATTCTGCACATTCTACAGTATACATCTGACGCTGTTCTTTTCCGCCTTCACGTTCGCGACGTCTTTTATCACGGCATTCATGGCAACGTGCTGGTTCATTTTCAAAGCCTTTTTCTGCATAAAAAGCTTGTTCTCCTGCACTGAAAACAAATTCCTTACCACAATCTTTACATACTAGTGTTTTGTCTTGAAAATCCATTTGTAAAACTCCTTAAAAAGTTCAATTAAGCCCAAGCCGTTTCATCCCATAAATGCATGATTTTCCACGTCATTTTTCATGTCAGAACAAAAAAGCTGTTTGCTTCTTTTAGTATAAAGTTTTATTCAACAAAAATCAAGCAAAAATTAACTATATATTGTAAAATTATAAAAAATTTTCTCCCTTTATTTGTATATTTATACACAATATTTATAAATATTTATTTTATATAAATTGAATGATAATTTATATTTGATATACTAACTTAGTTAGCATAATGTATAAATAAATTAGTAGGAGTTTTTTATTTTGGAAAAATAATTGATGATACAAATAAAACACGATACAACTAGTGATAACGATAAAAATGATATTGATACATTAAATACTCCAGATTGGCTCAGCAGGGAATGGCGAGAAAAAAAATGATCCACCCCCTCCTCCACCACCAAAAAAAATATATAAAAAGAAGAAAAACTATAACCGTCTTATTGCTCTAATTATTATTCTATTATTGGTATTAGTTGGATTTGTCTTTGCTAACTCTGATTCTTCCTCTGATAATCCCCCAACTATAACCACAGAACAAACAAACGTTCTTAATATCATGATAATGGGTGTAGATAGGCGCGCTGATGATGTCGGTCGCAGTGATACATTAATGGTTTTAACATATAATCCAAATGAACAAAAAGCTTCTTTATTGTCTTTACCACGTGATACTAGAGTACATATCGAAAAATGATTATGACAAAATAAATCACGCTTACGCTTATGGTGGTCATGAGCTTACGCAAAAAGTAGTGGAATCATTTTTAAATGTACCGATTAATTATTATGTTCTTATAGATATCCAGCTTTTGAAAAAATCATCGACGCTGTTGGTGGTGTTGATATTGATGTAGAAAAACGCATGTATTATGAAGACCCTTGGGACGACAATGGTGGTCTTGTCATCGACCTTCAACCAGGACTTCAGCATTTAAATGGTAAAACAGCTATTCAATATGTTCGCTATCGCGATGGTGAGGGCGATATTGGTCGTATAAATCGTCAACAAAAATTCATGAAAGCTTTCCTTGCGCAAGCAATATCACCATCAATCCTACCAAAGCTACCAGATATTTTAAGCAATATTTCCTCAGCTATTCAAACTAATATGCCATTGAGCGAAATGATTGCCTTAGTATCCAATTTGCCTACAATCCAACAAAATGGCTTATCTTCTAGTATGGTTCCTGGACAACCTGCTTATATCGAAGATATCAGCTATTGGATACCAGATATTGCCAAAACACGAAATTTAATAGCGCAAAATATGGGAATTACCTTAAATGAAACTGCTCAAAAAGATACTGAATCTACAATAAAAGCATATGAAAAATCTTTGCCTAAAGGTTTAAAAATGGGCGATATTACAACAGAAACGCCTTCAACAGAAGAAAAATCTTCAACTCAAGAAGACAACACAGCTCCTGCTAAAGAAAAAGTTGAACCTGTAAAAAATGAAGATATAACCGTTTTAGTCATCAATTCCAGCGGTATCAATGGAGCTGGTGCAGAAGTTGCAGATATCTTAAAACGTAAAGGTTTTAAAATTTCTAGTGTTGAAACAGGAAATACATCTTCTCGTGAACATACAACTATTACAGCAAATGAACATGAAACAGATTGTTTCTATGGTATGCCATTTACTTGTACTATTATGTCAGGAGGAAGCTCTGGTCAAGCAACAGTCAATATTGGCTTAGATTATCAAAAACAAAATTAAATTATTTTAGATTAAATCTTGCTATATCTTCATGGAGTAGCAAGATTTAATTATATAGGTCTATAAATTTAAAATTTAAATTATATTATATAGTTATAAATTATAAAGGAAGTGTTATTTTGGGAATTTTACGCATTCAAAGATTTAGGAAAAATCCTTTGGCATAGAAGAATTATTTCATAATGTCTCCTTTGATGTGGCTCGTGGCGATAAAATTGGTTTTGTTGGCCCTAATGGTGCTGGTAAATCCACTTTAATGAAATGTCTTTTAGGTATTGAAGAATATGATACAGGGCGCATCAGTATTGATAGTGTGGATACTATCGGTTATATGCAACAGCAATCAGATTTCACTCATGATAATTTATATGACGAACTCTTATCTGCTTTTGCTGATATCATTGCTCTCGGACAGAAAAAAACTACATTGGAAAAACAAATCGAAAACTTAGACGATGATGATAAACTTGAAGATTTAATGAAGGAATATAGTCGTATTTCTGATAAATTTGAACAATTAGGCGGATACGATTATGAAAGCCGTCTTCGTCGCGTTGCTTTTGGTCTTGGCTTTAGTGAAGAAGACTTTCCCAAAAACCCAACATTATTTTCAGGTGGTCAACGCACTCGCATTTGTTTAGCTAAAGCATTACTTCGTGAGCCAGATTTTCTATTTTTAGATGAACCGACAAACCATCTTGATATTGAAATGATTGAATGGCTCGAAGGCTTTTTGAGCAATTATAAAGGTGGCGTACTTTTAATTTCCCACGACCGCTTTTTCTTAGACAAAGTTGCCACTAAGATTTTAGATTTAGAAAATAAAACAACTGTTTTATATGATGCAATTATTCTACTGCCATGAAAGTAAAAGCTCAAAGACGAGCTGCCCTAGAATCTGCCTATGCTAAACAGCAAGAACATATCCGCGAAACAGAAGAATATATTCGTCGTTATAAAGCAGGTGTCAAAGCAAAACAAGCTAGAGGTCGTGAAAAACAATTACAACGTTTAGAACGCATCATTTTACCGCCACAAAAATCAGGCTTCAATTATTTTATGTTCCATAAACCAGAAGAATGTGCTCAACGCGTAGCTGAACTTGATGATGTATCTGTTAGTTTCGGCGATCATAAAATCTTTGAACATCTATCATTATTAATTCGCAAAGGTGATGGTGTTGCTATTGTAGGCCCTAATGGTGCTGGTAAAACAACTTTATTGAGATTACTTTTAGGCGAATTACAATCTCCTACAGGAAATATTAAAATCGGCAGTCGTGTAAAAATCGGCTATTATTCCCAGCAACATGAAGGTCTTTGCCCTAGCAATACTGTTTTTGATGAAATCTTATCTTCATTTGGTTTAAATGATGAACAGGCTCGCCACTGTCTAGGTGCTTTCTTATTCAAAGGTGATGATATTTATAAATTAATCGGCGATTTATCCGGTGGAGAAAAATCTCGCTTGGCTTTATTAAAATTAATGTTAACTGGTGCGAATTTCCTTGTAATGGACGAACCTACAAACCATTTGGATATTCCTGCTAAAGAAGCTATTGAAGAAGCGATGATGGCTTTCCCTGGTACATTTATCGTCGTTTCCCATGACCGTTATTTCTTAGATAAAGTTACTAACTTCACTTGTGAATTAGAAAACGGACATTTAACAGAGTATAATGGAAATTATAGCTATTATCGTGAAAAAAAATTAGAAATGCAAAAAGAACTTGAGTCTACTCAAGAAACTTCAAATAAAAAAGCTACTGTTGAAAATAAAACTACGCCTAAAACAAAACAAGAAAAAGCCAAACCTAAAAATACACATGTAGCATCTGCTATGAGTAGTGAAAAATTAACCATGATGATACAGCGTTGCGAAGCTACTATCGCTATGTTTGAAGCTGAATTAAAAGGTTAGAATATCAAATGAATGACCCAGCATTGCAAGCAGATCCTAATAAAAGTCATGAAATAGCTATAGCTTATGCTCAAAAAGAACAAGAATTAGAAGAAAAATATATCGAATGGGATAAATTAACCGAAGAATTAGCTAATAAAGCATAAAATAATAAATTTATCATAAATAATAGAAAGGCTTTACTTATGGAAAAAAATATGTGGAACAGTAGACACGATTATTTTTGCTAGTCAAGATAATCGCTTCACTGTTTTAAAATTATCACCAGAAAAACTTTCTACACAGATAACAGTTACCCCTAAACGGCATAGCTCCACTCATTGGGCAACTATTAGAAATCGAAGGAGAATGGGTAAAGCACCCTAAATTTGGGCAACAATTTAAAGCTACGACTTATAAAACTGTTGCCCCTACAGAAATATCCGGCATTGAAAAATTCTTAGCTTCTGGGGCAATCAACGGCATTGGCCCTGCCATGGCAAAGAAAATAGTCGCTGAATTTGGCGAAAAAACTTTAGAAATAATTGCTAAATCACCAAATGAATTATTAAAAGTTCCTGGTATTGGCAAAAAAACAGCAGAAAAAATTTCTACATCTTATCTTGAACAAAGCGAACTCACTGAAATTATGGTTTGGCTAGAAAATCATGGTATATCCAATACTTATGCAGGTAAAATCTTTGCTAAATACGGTTCTTTTGCAATAGATATCATGGAAAAAGATATCTATCGCTTATTTCAAGATATAGAAGGCATAGGTTTTTTAACAGCTGATAAACTCGCTTTTAATCTTGGCATACAAAGAGATGATAAACGACGCATAATCTCAGGCATAGATTATGCTTTAATGCAACTTTGCAACAATGGTCATTGCTGTATTCCTGAAATGGCTCTTGTCGATAAAACAGCAAAGATATTGCAAGTAAATAATCAAATCATCTTCACTATTTTAAAAGAACGCATTGATAATGGCTCTTTAAATACTGAAGTAATCGGTGGTGAAACTTTAATTTATCCGCCATATCTTTATTATGCCGAAAAAAAGTTGCTACACGTCTACTTCAATTACAACAAGCAACTGAGCCTTTATCGGAAGATAATCTTTCTTTATTTATCAAAGTATGGGAAAAAGACAATCAAATCCAACTTGCACAAAAACAAAAAGAAGCCATCAAAGCTTGTCTTCATCATGGAGTTTTAGTACTCACTGGTGGCCCTGGTACTGGTAAAACGACTGTAATCAAAGGCATCTTATCCATTTTAAAAGCCCAAGGATTAAAAATTCGCTTAGCAGCACCAACTGGGCGAGCTGCAAAACGCTTAAGCGAGACAACAGGGCAAAAAGCTTTAACTATCCATCGCTTGTTAGAAGCAAATAATTTAGCTCAAGATGATAATTTACAATTAGGCTTTAGCAAAGATATTGATGACCAATTAGATGCTGACGTCATCATCTTAGACGAAGTTTCTATGGTGGATATAGTCCTCATGCACCATTTTCTGAATGCCGTACCAGATGGTTGTCGCATCATCTTAGTCGGTGATACAGACCAACTCCCTGCTGTAGGCCCTGGCTCTGTGCTTAAAGATATCATCCGTTCGCAAAAAATCCCTGCCATTCGCTTAGATGAGATTTTCCGCCAAGCTCAAACAAGCATGATTATCCAAAATGCACATATCATAAACGCTGGTAGATTACCTGACATTCGCAAACAATACAGCGATTTTGTCTTTTATGAATTAAATGACGATACTTCCATTACACAAAAAATCCTTGATTTATGTACTAAAGATTTACCTCATGAAGGTTTTGATGTTCTCAAAGACGTACAAGTTTTATCTCCTATGCATCGCTTTTTATGTGGCGTAGAAAATTTAAATCTAATGCTTCAAGAACAATTAAATCCTAAGAAAAATCAAGATGAATTAAAATATTCTTCACAAACATTTCGCGTTGGCGATAAAGTCATGCATATCCGCAATAACTACCAAAAAAATGTATTTAATGGCGATATTGGTTTTATCCAAGATATCAACAACGAAAAATTAACTGTAGATTATTTTGACCATATTGTTACCTATGAAAAAAATGAACTAAACGAATTAACTCTAGCTTATGCCTCAAGTGTGCATAAAAGTCAAGGCAGTGAATATAAAGTAGTCATCATACCTTTATCAACTAGTCACTACATCATGCTCCAACGAAATTTACTCTATACAGCTATCACCAGAGCCAAACAAAAGGTCATCATCATTGGCTCAAAAAAAGCATTGATGACTGCTATTCAAAGCAATCGAACACAAAAAAGATATACTCTACTTGCTGAACGTTTAGCCCATAAATTAATTTAAGCTATTTTATTTTAGAAAAGAGTTCTTTATCATGTTAAATAATATCTATCAAGCTATTATGCAATTTCTATTTCCTAGCCATTGTCCTTCTTGTAATGCTTATGTAGAACAAAAAGGTATGTGGTGTTCTTCTTGTTTAGAAGAAATTATCCGCAATGAAAATCTAGCTTATGATGAAGATATTCGACAATATATTTCACCTATTATAGCTATAGGTAAATACGATAAAGGACTTAAGAATTTAATTCACGAATTAAAATATCAAAATAAATTTGCTACTTTAGCTTATTTAAAACCATTATTTTCATATTTAGATGAAGACTGGATTTTTCCACTTATGATATGATAATCCCAGTACCCTACACAAAATAAATTAAAAAACGTGGTTTTAATCAAGTTGAAAAAATTTTTAAACCATGGATTGATAAACATCATTTTCATTATTGCGATATTCTTGAGCGTACAAAACAAACTAAATCACAATATCAATTACTACGCCATGAACGTCAAGAAAATTTAGCCAAATGCTTTTACCTTAAAAGATTATGTTGATGTAAAAATCGCAAATGTCTATTGATTGATGATATATTCACCACAGGCAGTACACTAAAAAATTGTGCTATGGTTTTAAAAAATCATGGTGCTAAAACTGTAAGTGGTCTAGTATTAGCTAGTCAAGCCAATATCACTTTACCTACAAAACCTTCAAAGGAGGTATTTTTTTGAAAAAACGTCCAAAATGGTTTCAACAAACCTCTTTTAATCAACCAAACACTTCTGATACTTCTTACTGCGTATTTAAAAATCTCTATCCATCTTCCTCAGAAGATACAACTACAGAAGAAATATCAGCTCAAAATATCACTACCGATAATAAGCCATCTTCAAATGAAATGACTAAAGATGATTTTCTTTTGGAAATCCATCAATTCAAACAACAAAAACTCTATGAAGAAGCTTTATCTTGCATTCAATTATTATTTGAAAAAAATATCGTAGATAGTGATATCATCTACGAATTAGCTGATACCTATTTATGTTTACATGATTATGAACGCGCTTTCAATTGGACACAAAAGTTAAAAGCTCAATCTCCACAAGATTGCCGTAGTCTACTTTTAGAAATCCAACTTTTGTTAGTTCATGGAAAAAAAGAAGAAGCTTTAACTACATTAAATCATCTATTATCCAATAAAATCACTTTAAAAGATGAAAAAGATTATCAACTGTTAGATATGATTATTGAAAAACTCAAAAAAATATTTAAAGCTGATAAATTAATGCGCCGTTGTCCTAATCTAAATACTTATCAAAAACAGCGTAGACAGTCTTTAAAGACACAAAAGCAAAAAAATCCTGTTACCCATGATTTAACTGTTCATCAATCCACTGCTATCAATAGTGCAAAAGGAGTCATCATGCCTGATACTAATACCAATATAAATCCAGCTCTACAAAATACAATCAATCAAATTTGGGATATGCAAATAGCCAATAAGGAAAATATTTCTACTAATTTTAGCTACACCTTGCGAGCAAGTTAAGCCAATGTTATCATGTCTCAAGTTTTATCTTATAAGAAAAAAATTTGGCTATTTAATTATCTAGCTGATATTTTCCGCACACATAATAATCTTCAATCAGCTATTTTCTTATTGCGCCAAGCTCTACTTTTAGATGATGAAAATGACTTCATCTTAAAAAATCTTGCTATTTACTCTGTCAAAATGGCGAATATCCAAATGCTTTAGTAGTGTTAAAAGATATTAAACATAAAGATTTCGCTGTACTTGATTTAATCGCTAAATGCCAAGATTTAAAAAATTAATATTTCCTTTTTGTTTTTATAATTAGAAAGAATGATTTATATGCCTATGTATAAAAAATCGCTACTTGTTTTATTTTGTATAGCTCTATTTGCTAGTGTTTCAACTTTTTATTATCTTTACACACAAGAAGATACTACTCCTATTATCACCGATAATATGCAAACACAGACTCAAGATAAACAAGAAGATACTACCATCACTGTTTATGTCTCCGGTGAAGTCAATTCTCCTGGTTTAGTTGAATTACCTAGTGATAGTCGCATTGCTGATGCAATTAAAGCCTGTGGCGATTTTACACCACTTGCAGATAAAACAAAAATCAATTTAGCTCAAAAATTAACTGATGGTATGCAAATTCAAGTAAGCAGTAAAACACCTGTCAACAATTCTAATGAACAAATAAATGATACTAATTCCAACATTCCTAGTAATAATAATTCATCTTCTAATTTAATCAATATAAATACTGCAACAAAAGAAGATTTAGATACTTTACCTGGAATTGGCCCTGCAACTGCTCAAAAATCATTGATTATCGCCAAGAACATGGTAATTTTTCTTCTATCGAAGATATCAAAAATGTCAAAGGTATTGGTGAAGCTAAATTTAGCAAAATACAAGATAAAATTTGTACTTAAAATCTTTTAAATCTAACAAATGATTTATTTTATTATTTAAGAAGGCATATTATGATTAAGATACATTATGGGCAATCGCCCTTACTTTTCATTAACTTTATAATTCTTTTCTACAGCTTAGGTGTGTATATGATGATGAAACTCCTGAAATTTCTAAGTCATATACACACCTTTTTTGTTTAATTATAGTAAATCTAATACTAGCCTTCTATTTTACTTTGCGTAAATATAAACTTACATTTTTACTATATCTTATTTTATTTTTCCTTTTAGGTGTGATGCGTTATCTTTCTTTTACCTTCATTGCTGATGACAATATAAAAAAACTATGACAATCAAGAAATCACTTTAACTGGTATTATCTGTCAAATGCCTAAAATCCGCCAAGACAGTGCTGGTATATATCATTTAACATATGTTGTTGATACTAAATCCATCAAGCAAAAGGAAGAAAAAACTACAACAGGAAAAGTTTATCTTTATCAAAAACAAAAAAATTTAGATAATCTTGCTAAAATCAATGATACGATTTCTACCACAGGCACTATCCGCTTAATCCAAAATTATCACAATCCTAATTTAATTGACCGTGAGCTTTCTGCCCAAGAAGAAGGTATCTATGCTACTTTTTCCATTGGCAAACAAAATTTAAAAATATTAAATACATCTGATAAATTCTCGCTTCAAGAATTTTGCTATCAAATAGAGCAATCTTTTTTGCAATCTATGTATCAAGCAATGCCTGAAAATGATGCTAATATGATTTTTGCTATGCTGTTTGGTGGGTATAATAATATCGAAAAAGACATCCTAGAAGCTTACTCAATCACTGGTATTATTCATATTCTTTCCGTATCAGGCTCTCATATCAGCTTGATTTCCCTATTTTTATTATCTTTGGGAAAGTTTTTACATCTTCCTCGCTTTTTAAATCTAATCTTATTATTAATCATTATTATTTTTTATACTATTCTATGCGGTGCTAGTGTACCTGTTGTGCGTGCTAGTGTAATGGGATTACTTAGCATTATTGCTCTATATCTTGAGGAAAATCTACGGCTCAACATTTATTGAGTATCATCGCTTTGATTTTATTGCTCGTTGACCCTCTATTGTTATTCAATATAAGTTTTCAGCTTTCATTTGCCTCTACAGCTGGTCTTGTCTATTTAATGCCCATATTACGCTCTAAATTAAATAAATTAAAATTGCCTTCACTATTAACAGATAATTTAGCTTTAACCATGAGTGCTCAAATCTTTGCTTTTCCTATTATTATTTGGTATTTCACCAGTTTATCTCTTAGCTCCCTACTAGCCAATTTAATCATTATTCCCCTATTGGAAATTCTCATCATCTTAGGTTTAATAGCTTTTATCTTAGGATTTATCTTTCCTTTTATCGCTAAAATTTTATTTATTTTTGCCAGCTTAATTTTAAGCATAAGCAATGAAGCAACCTTTTTACTTACCAAAATTCCCTTTGCTAGTATTTATGTACCGCCATTAAATTTTCCAGCTATTTTAATTTATTATTCCCTTATTTTTATAACTTTAAATATCAAAATTTGCAAATACTTATATTTACTTTTACAAAAATATAAATTTATCACGTATATATGTAGTATTAGCCTAATTATTTGTTCTTGTTATTTAATGATAAAGCCTTCTCCTCTACAAATACATTTTATTGATGTAAGTCAAGGTGATGCTTGCCTTATCATCACGCCCCATCAACATAGTATACTCATTGATACAGGTGGCTCTATTAATTCTGATTTTGATATTGGCTCTTATGTAGATTTACCTTATTTACGTCATTATGGTATCAATAAATTAGATTATTTAATTTTGAGCCATGCTGACGCTGACCATAGTGGTGGAGCTAGTTCCATTTTACAAAAAATACCTGTAAATCATTTAATTATCGCTGATGAAGATAAAAATTTATATGCTAAAATTTTAAAATTACCACTGAATAATCCCCTATTAACCAAAGCTATTGTAGCTAAGGAAAACACTACTTTTAATTTAGAAGATATTCATTTCCAATTTCTTCAAAATGATGAAAAAGAAAATTTAAAATCTAGCAATGATAGTTCAAATGTACTAAAATTAACATATCATAATTTTTCTGTGTTATTCACAGGTGATTTACCGCAAACACAGGAAAAATATTTGTTAAATAAAAATATAGCCTCTACAATTTTAAAAGTTGCTCATCATGGCTCTAAGACTTCTTCTTCACAAGAATTTTTAGAACATGTACGACCTCAATTAGCTATCATCTCTGTGGGCAAATATAATAGCTTTGGTCACCCTAGCAAAGAAGTTCTCGATAGATTGAATAATCTGCCTACAAAAATTCTCCGCACAGATGAAAAGGGAGCTATAGTAATTTATACTGATGGCTATAATTTTTCTTTCAAAACATTTTTAAATTAATATATTTTAAGCAAAGGATTTTCCCATGAAATATAATGATGCAATAAAACAATTACAAGCTAAACAATTAAAATCAGTCTATTTAATCACTGGTGAAGAATTATATTTAGCTGAAAATTATCTCAAAAAATTACTGACTTTATTAAATCCACAAAACGACGAAGAAGCTGTTCAATATTTTGATAGCACAGCTGATACAAAAGCTATTTTACAAGCATTAGATAGTTCTCCTTTTTTCAGTGAACATAATATCATCATCGCCAAAGATTTGAAGATATTTCAAGACAAATTATCTACTAAAGATAAAGAAGATGAACAATTATTTTTAGATTATATCGCCAATATGCCTGATTATAGTATATTGATTTTACAATATAACTTAGGCAAAATTGATAAACGCAGAAAACTCATTAAAACTATTGAAAAATTTGGCACTATAGTAGAATGTGAAGCTATAGCTTATTGGAATATTAATGACTGGCTCAACTCTCGCTTCGTGAGTTAAATCTCCGCTTTGATCGAGAAGCTTATGCTTATTTTTTAGAAGCTATAAAATCCATGGAAAAAATCTCCCTTGGCTTTTTAGACCAAGAATTACAAAAACTCACACTCTATCCACAAAAAACACTTATCAATCGCCAATTTCTTGAAGATAATTTTTCTAGTATCCCTGAGATTTCCACATTTCGCCTTTGGGAAGCTTTAGGCAATAAAGATATTGCCACTGCCTTAGAATTATTTACCATTCAACAACAAGCAGGTATACATCCACTGCGTTTATTAAAATTTTTAGCTCGTCAAATAGACCAGCTTTGGCATGTAAAAATTTATCTCAGTGAAGGTCAATCTACAAAACAAATAGCTTCTATTTTAAAATTACATCCATTTATCACTGAAAAAATCATCAAACAAACTCAAAATTTCAGTTTAGATAAAATTCAACAAATGCTCATAGATATAGCTGATGCTGATTATAAATTAAAAACAGGCTCTAATGAGCCTGTTTTAATCGAAAATCTTCTTATAAAATTTTGTCTTTAAAATCTAATAAAAATAATTTATTTTACTCTTAATATACAAGATTATGCCATTATTTTAATGGCATTTTTTTTTTATTAAAAAATATTCTATATTCATCTTTAATAAAACTTCTCCTTAAAATAAATTAATTTATCTATAAAAACGAAAAAGGACTGCTTTCTTTTGGAAATCAGTCCTTACTTTGATTAGCAATTATTTGCTTAAGCTGTTTACTCGGCGAGCTAAACGAGATTTACGGCGAGCTGCGCAATTTTTATGGAATAATCTGTTAGCAGCAGCCTGGTCTATTTTTTTGCATGCGATTACAAGTAATGCTTTTGCTTCTTCAGCATTGCCAGCAGCAACAGCATCAAGAACTTTACGAGAAGCAGTTTTATAGCAGATTTAGCAGAAACATTTTTTGCACGACGCATAGCATCTGTTTTTACGCTGAGAATAGAAGATTTAATGTTTGGCAAGAAATTCACCCTTTCATCATTATAATTGTACCAAAATAGTTTATCATGTTATAAAACAATTTGCAAGATGGCTAGATTAAATACTATGTATTCAATAGCTAGACGCGATATATATTGTACCACATAAAGCTCTAAAAAATCTAGTCTTTCTTAAAAAACATTTAAAATTTTATTTTTTTCTTGACTTAGAGTCAAATCCTAGGTATATAATCTTTTTAACTATTTATTATTTATATATGAAGGATTTTTATTTATGAACAAAAAATTTTTTATTTATCATTTTAATTTTAATAACTTTAAGTTGGCATTTATCCCTACAAAATAATGATACTATTGATGCAGAAACAAAAAATATAGCCCAAATATCAACTTCAGAAAAAACTCCATTAGCACCAGCCTTAGTAGCTTTATCTCACTTTCCTCTACAAGACCCTAGCAATAATATGCCTCTTTTAGAATGGAGAGAAGATTTAAATGCTGTTTATTATGAATTAGAATTATTTGATACCATTCCTGATGATTTAAGTGATGAAGAATTATCTTCTGAACATTTATATTATACAGCCTCTGTTTACACAAACGCTAAACAACTTGATTTAACTCAAATTGCCCCAAATGCACTGAACGGAAAGACTCCTCTTTATTGGCGTATTCGTTCTATGGATATAGACCACAATCCTATCACTAAATTTTCAGCTCTAGAGAAACTATATGCCACTAATCAATCACCTCAAATGAATGCACCTATACCACATGTTATTTATAATGAAAAAAACGGCACTACACTTCTCTATCCTGTTTATTCATTTATTCCTAATGCAAATGCTACTCAATTTGAAATAGAAGTTACAGATAATATTCCAGAAAATCCTAATGGCACAACACCTTCTAAATATCGTATTTATACCAAAATAATCACAGGTGGTGAGCTTTATGATGAAAAACCTCGTATTGGCACTTTTTATTGGCGTGTACGCGGTTTAGATGATGAAGGAAATCCTGTTGGCGTATATTCTGATGCTCAAATTTTCAAAAATGAACCTCAAGACAATTGGAAAATCGCAATTTTTGGCGATAGTATCAGTCATGGAGGTGGGCATTTATCTTTTGGCCCAGCAGATTGGGCATATAGCTATGCTTATTATTTAGATTTCCCTACTATTAATTTATCTTGTAGCGGAGATACAAGCGAAACTATGGTACAGCGTTTTGATGATGATGTACTGCCTTTCCACCCACAATATTTATTAATCATGGGAGGAACTAACAGTCTTCGTGCTGGTATGCCTGCCGAAAATGTAATCAATGATTTAAAAACAATCCAAGAAAAATGTTATGAAAATAATATCACACCTATACTGCTCACTTTAGCACCTATAAATCCTTATAATATAAAAAAGGTATTCAATGAAGAAACCTCCGAAGTATGGCAATATAATTTAAATTTAGTTAACGATTTCATTCGCACACAGCCACATATTGATACAGCAAAAGCTTTGAATAGTCCACCAATATTGCCAACAGAATATGCTATGGACGGATTACATGGTGATGTTATCGCAAAAAAAATCTATGCCCAAGAAATCAATGATAACATTTCTCAATTTATTGCTAAATAACCCTACCTATATGTTGTAATTATAGTTTTGAAATTGTATAATAATTACTGTAAATAAAACAGCTAATTTTTAATTTCTATAAAACTATTTTTACAGGAGGAAGATATCTTGAAAGCTACTAAAATACGTGATGATATTTATTGGGTAGGTGCCATTGATTGGTCCGTTCGCAATTTTCATGGTTATGAAACTGGACGCGGTAGCACTTATAACGCCTATTTAATACTTGATGAAAAAATCACTTTAATTGACGCTACTAAAAAAACTTTTAGTGATGAAATCTTAAGTCGTATTTCTTCTATCATTGACCCAGCAAAAATTGATTATATTGTTTGCAATCATTTAGAAGCTGACCATTCTGGTTCTTTAGATGCAATCGCTCAAAAATGCCCTAATGCTACTATTTTTGTCAGCCAACCAAATGGTTTAAAAAATATTGCTAAATTCTGCGGTGAACATACTTACCAAGGCGTAAAAGCTGGTGATAGCATAAATATTGGTAAACGCACTTTAAAATTCGTTCCTGTACCTATGCTTCATTGGCCAGATAGCATGGTTACTTATTGCCCAGAAGAAAAAATTCTTTTCTCTAATGATGGTTTTGGTCAACATCTCGCTACTAATGAACGTTTTTGATGATGAAGTTGATTATGCTGTTTTAATGCATGAAGCGAAAAAATACTATGCTAATATTTTAATGCTCTATGGTCGTCAAGCTCAAACTGCTCTTAAAACAGTTTCCACACTTGATATTGACATGATTTTAACAGGTCATGGCATAAGCTGGCGCAAACATATTAAAAATATTTTAGATTTATACGCAAAATGGAGTAATTTTGAAGCTGATGAACATAAAGCTGTTGTAGTATTTGACAGCATGTGGAATTCTACAGAAATTATGGCTAAAACAATCACAGAAGCATTCCAAGCAAAAGGAATTTGTGCAAAATTCTTCGATTTAAAAACTAATCATTATTCTGATATCATGACTGAAGTTCTTGATAGTAAATATATCGCTGTTGGCTCTCCTACTTTAAATAATGGTATGATGCCAAATGTAGCTGCCTTCTTATGCTATCTCAAAGGTCTAGTACCTAAGAAAAATGACCGTCAAGCTTTAGCTTTTGGTTCTTATGGCTGGGGTGGACAAAGCATTGCTCTCGTACAAAAAGAACTTGAAGAAGCAGGACTCAATATCTTCCATGATATGATTCGTATTGCTAATCGACCAACACAAGAAGAACTAGATAATATTTATAATAGTATCATTGAAAAACTTTAAAATCTAAAAGACTGTGCTTTAATTTTATTTTAAAGCACTAGTTTTAATTTTTTAATCCAAAATTTAAAAAATAAAAAAGACGAAAGAAAAATTCTTCGCTTTTTATTTCTAATATTATCATTTATTATATTAAACAGCTTCAGACTTAACTTGTTCTGTAGATAAAGCTGGTTTTCTATCTGGAACAATAAAACAAACTATTTTTACCATTATTGGAATAAGTGGTAACCATAATAAAGTATTTATTAAATTAAATGAAGTATGTGCATTTGCAATTTGACGAGAAATAACTGCTGTTTCTGGTCCAACAGGAGAAATATACATTACAAACTGAGCAAATAATGGTAATACACATAAGAACACGATGCTACCTGTAATATTGAATACACTATGAGCTACAGCTGTACGTTTTGCATTTTTAGATTGACCAATAGAAGCTAATAAAGCAGTAATTGTTGTACCGATATTATCACCTAATAAAATAGGTAATGCACCTTGAAGACCGATGATACTGTTACCATCTACACCAGCTTGAGCTGCAAAGTTCTGTAATACTGCAATTGTAGCACTAGAACTCTGTACAATTACTGTCATAACTGTACCGAATAATAAACCTAAAATTGGATTATCATGTACACTAGCGATAAGTTCTGTAAAGATTGGTGCATTACAAGAGGCTTCATAGTAGAGCCCATGATTTCGATACCTGCAAATAATAAACCAAAGAAAAATACTGTCTGACCAATATTTTTTAATTTATCACTTTTAGCAAAGAAATAAACCATAAAACCGATAAATACGATTGGCCAAATATAATCGCTAAGTTTAAAAGCAATTAATTGCGCAGTCATTGTTGTTCCGATATTTGCACCAAAAATAATGGAAATTGCTTGTGGTAATCTCATTAATCCAGCACTAACAAAACCGATAGCCATTACTGTTGTAGCACTAGAACTTTGTAATACACATGTAACTAATGCACCAGCTAATACACCTACAACTGGATTTTTAGTTAATACGCTAAGTACATAACGCATTTTTTCTCCAGCCATATTCTGTAAACCTTGGCTCATCATGTTCATACTGTAGATAAATAATGCCAAACCGCCTAATAATTCAAAAGCAATTTTCAAACCCTCACTCATTAAATATTCCTCCAAAATAATTTTCTAACACATATTTTCAAAATAAAATTCGCTCGATTGCTATTTAATTATATAAATAAGTGAGTAATGCTTTCTAGTAAAAAAAAGTAAAATGAATGTAAAATATAATGTAAAATCTTTTTCATAATATCCAGATAGAGATTATATCTTTATATAAAAAACTGGTGTAAATTAAGTAATTACACCAGTTTCTTGTCTTTTTATCAAACGAAATATTTTGTTTTGAATTCTTCGATTTGAGCTTCATCTAATGGTCTAATTTCACTTAAATAAGCGATTTCTACTTTACTACCATCAGAATGTACACCTTCTAAATAAACAACGCCATAACCTTTAGCTAAATATTGTATCATGCCTTCGCCAGTTTCTTCATTATAAATTTTAATACCTATGCAATCATCAAAAGTTCCCATTGAAGTAACTACCTTATATCTTCCTAATAATACAATATTTGTAGCATCTCCACCTGTATAAACTTTTGGCTTTTTAGAATTTGTTTGCACTGTTCTAAAATCCTGCAAATATGGCATTTCTTGTCGCTTATTTAGCACAACTTCTGACACTTTATCTTCGCTACCAATAACTCTTTTTACTAATAAAGGCTGTAATACTTTTTGATTTTCCTTATCTACAATACAAGTTCCTTGATAAAAATTAACTTTATCACCTTTATTTTGTTCATCAAAATTAAATGTAGCTAGATAAAAATTGTCATTTTCAAAAGGTGCTGCTAATACATTGATTGTACCAGTAGCTTGCTGATATTCTCGCAAATCTATATTTTTAGGAGAAGCTAAAGCTACCGCTTGAAATGTTAATAAAACTACAAAAACTACTAATAATCTTTTCATTTAGATAGCCTCCCTTTAATTTATCACTAATAATATATATCATATATTATATAATTCGCTACAATACTAAAAAATACCTTTCATAAAAAAATTTTTTACAAAAATAAAGACGAATATATTGCTATTCGCCTTTTATTTAAATTATCTATGAACTTATTCATAACGAAGTGCTTCAATAGGGTCTAATTTGGCAGCTTTTCTCGCTGGATAAATACCAAAGAATAAACTTATGCCTACAGAGAACATAAAAGATATAATAATTGGCTCTATAGTGATAACTGTTGTAAATCCGCCAAATTGAGCTATCGCTGTAGCTAAACCAACGCCAACACCTACACCAATTAAACCACCTATAATCCCTACAAATACAGCTTCAATCAAAAATTGGAACATAATATTATTATACGTTGCACCTAATGCTTTACGAATGCCAATTTCTCTCGTTCTTTCAGTTACTGATACCATCATTATATTCATAATACCAATACCTCCAACGAGCAAAGAAATACCTGCTACACTTCCTAATAAAATTGTAAGCATTGTACTTGTACTAGTCATAGTTTCCATAATACTAGTCAAATTTCTTACAGTGAAATCATCTTCTTTATCTCCTGTAATTTTATGGCGTTGTCGCATTAAATTTTCAATCTCAGCTTGTACAGAATCCATCTTATCTGCCGATGTTACCTGAACACTTATTTGCTGTACATAATCTATAGCCATTATACGCGTCATAACAGTAGTCAAAGGTACTATTACGATATCATCTTGGTCTTGACCCACACTAGATTGACCTTTACTTTCTAAAATCCCTACTACTTTAAATGGGTCATTATTTATACGAATATTTTTACCCACTGGATTTTCTTCACCAAATAAATTACTTGCTACAGTCGTTCCAATAACAGCTACACGAGCTCTTGTTTCTACATCTTTTTCTGTAATAAAAGTACCATTTGCAATACTTAAAGAACGAATATACATATAATCTGGTATTACACCTACAACATCTGTATTCCAGTTTTGATTACCATTACTATTTGATATTTCTTTTGTGCTTGTGGTGATACATATTCTACATCTTTTATTTTCTTTTTTATAGCTTCTGCATCATCTAATTTCAAGCGCACATTTGAACCAGCCGCTTGGCGAACACCAGCCGCATTTTTTGTCGCACTAGCATTGATAATCAACATATTGCTACCCAAGCTAGCAATTGAATCTTCTACCTGTTTTCGTACCCCCATACCAATAGAAACCATTGCTATAACGGCACCTACACCAATTATAATTCCAAGCATAGTCAGTAATGAACGCATTTTATTTGCCCATAAAGCCGATATAGCCATTTGCACAGTTTCTTTAAATAACATCCATTACTACCCCCTTGCCTGCATCTTTTGTTATTTTTCCATCAACTACTAATAATTGACGTGAAGCACATGCCGCAATATCTGGTTCATGTGTTACTAAAATCATGGTTTTTCCTTCTTCATGTAATTTGATAAAAATCTCCATGATTTCCTTTGTTGATTTTGTATCTAAGTTACCAGTAGGTTCGTCTGCCATGATAATACTTGGGTCATTGACTAAAGCTCTAGCAATTGCTACACGCTGTCTTTGCCCACCTGATAATTCATTTGGTTTATGGTCTGCCCTATCATCTAAGCCAACAGCTTTTAAATAATGATGTGCTCTTTCCAATCTTTCTTTCATGCCTACTCCAGCATAAACTAAAGGCAATGCTACATTATCTAACGCAGTTATCTTTGATAATAAATTAAAATTCTGGAAGACGAAACCTATTTTTTTATTGCGAGTCTTAGCAAGCTCATCATCACTTAAATGAGCAATTTCTCTACCATCTAATTTATACGAACCACAAGTCGGTCTATCTAAACAACCTAATATATTCATTAAAGTAGATTTTCCTGAACCTGATGGCCCCATAAGTGCTGCAAATTCACCTTTATAGATTTTTAAATCTATACCATTTAAAGCTGCTACTTCTTGTGTTCCCACTTGATAAAGCTTTTTTATGCCTGAAAGTTCAATAGTAATTTCTCTTGCTTCATTCATATCACTATTTTCCTTTCTTAGTGAATTGGTGGTCCTGGTCTAGCAGAAGTTGTAGTAGTTGCTTTTTTAACCATGGTAACATCTACTTTTTCATTTTCAGATAAACCATTTATAATTTCTACAAATTCATCACCATATATACCTGTTTCTACATAGCGATTTTCTGTTGTGCCATCATCTTTGATAACAATTACATATGTTCCATTTTTATCAGTTTTTAAAGCTGAAAGTGGTACAGCTAAAGCACTATCTTTATTTGCAGTTTCAATTTCTACACGAGCAGTCATTGAAGGCATCAATAAACCTTCTGGATCATCTACATCTAAAGTTACACTATAATAAATTACCGCTGCTGATGAAGATGAACTACTGCTTGATGAATTGCTTATATTCCAGCTATTATCCATATCTGTCTGTGAAATTTTAGATACAGTAGCTGTAAAAGTCTTACCATTATAAGCATCTACGGTAAAAGTAGCTTTTTGCCCTACTCTTACACTGCCGATATCTGTTTCATCTACTTTAGCAAAAATTTGCTTTCTTGATAAATCAGCAATACGCATAATTACAGTAGGATTGCTATTTCCTTGTACCGCCATAGTACCATCTGTAACAGGTTCACCAATTACTACCCCATCCATAGGTGATACTATTACTGTTTCGGATAGATTTGACTCTGCTTCTTCCAATTTACTTTGTGCTGTATCGTAATTGTATTGAGCATTATCTAAATCCTCTTTAGATTTTGCTCCTATATTATATAAATAATTAGTTCTGTCATAAATTGTCTTTGCATTTTGTAAAGTAAATTCTGCTTGTTCTTTTTGAGTTTCATAATCTTTTCCATCTAATAAAGCTACAGTTTGACCTTGAGTTACAGTATCATTTTCTTTTACTAATACTTGTTTTACACGAGCTGTAATTTTAGAGCTTACTTCTACTGACTCTACTGGCTTTATTGTTCCTGTAGCTGAAACAATTGATTTCATGCTCATATATTGAACTTGAGCTGTATTTACTACTGGTTTTTTCGCTTCTTCTTGTTTTTGTGCATAATATTTATAACCAGTAACAATAGCTATTATTACAACTACCAATACCAATATTATTTTTGCCCATTTTTTTAACTTCACTTTATCCATCTATTGTTTCTCCCTTTGGTGTTCCAATAACATATTCTAGATTAGCTTTATATCTAGCATAATCGTATTGAGCACTTGCATAGTTTAATCTAGCTTGTGAGAGCGCTAATTCTGCATCAATTACATCTAAGATTATACCTGCACCAACTTTATATTTTTCAGTAGCGATGAAATAATCTTCTTCCGCTTGTTTTACTGCCATTGCTGTAGAATTAAAACGTCTTTCAGCTTCTCTCATATTTAAATAAGCTTGTCTTACTTCTAAATCAATAGTATCTTCTGTATCTGATAATTCATATTCTGCTTTATTATAACTAGCTTCTGCTGATTTTACATTTGATTTTGTTACATTATTATCGAAAATATTCCAATTTGCAGATACACCAGCTTGATAATCATGGTCATTGCCACTAGGTAATGCCTGTTTATCCCAACTTGTGCTTACAGATAAATTCACTGTTGGCAAATATCCAGCTTTAGCCACATCAATATTATTTTTAGCAATTTCTACATCTATCTGACTTGCTATTCTATCTTTGCGATAAGCCATAGCATAATCTAAACATTCAGGTAAAGACATTCTAACTATTTGATATACAAAATCATCAGTTAAATTAATAGGTTCATTTCGATCAATTTTTATGATATTACGGAATGTACTTAAATTTATTTCATAATCATTTTGTGCTATAATCAAGGATTGTTGCGCATTTGATAAGCAACTTCTGAACGAAGTACATCTGATTTTGGTATACTGCCTGCTGCATAGAGATTTCTTACATCTGTCAAATGACTTTCATAATTATTTACAGACTCTTGTTCAATATTTACATTTTGCTTTGCTTCTAATATATCAAAATAAGCTTTTATTGTATTATATTTAATAGTTTCTTCTGTGCGTTCTAAATTCAATTCAGACTTTAATAATTCCAATTTTTTACTATCAATATTTAGCTCATTTTTATTTCCTGTGTAAAGAGGCAATGTTGCTGAAATACTATTACTATTGCCTCGCTCAAAAGTTGTATCTGCACTATCTCTAGCTGATAGACTACTTCCTAAAGAAATACTTACACCATTTGCTCCTTTTGTAGCTTCATAATTTGCTTGTGCTACCATTTTTTCTTCATTAGCAATCTTTACATCATTATTTTTAGCTAATGCCATATCTACCGCTTCATCAATAGATAAATCAGCTGCCAAACAAGCTGGCATACCAATGTTCATACATATAGATAAGACCATACATATATCTTTCATTTTTTTTAGGGACATACGTTCTATTATCCTTTCTTTAAAGATATTATTATATTTGGTTCTTCTTCATCCAATATATTAGATTTCTTTTTCAGCTCCATTTATCTCATCTTCCCTTCAAAAAAATATTCTCATCCAAGTCGCATATGGATACATCTCTTTTTTGCACATTCTCTCCTCCTGATTATACCCATACTATTCATGGCTGAAAGCATGTCATCTGTAACACCAGGAATTACTTTTGTTATGGAATTTATTCCATTTCTTCTCATAGCTTCTTCTTCGAT
>ENA-OQEB01000099-OQEB01000099.1-human-gut-metagenome-genome-assembly--contig:-NODE-99-length-33779-cov-5.473256_pt1 | contig 33779 bp, 44 predicted proteins | sample MGYA00242787_ERZ504619 | MGnify/ENA primary metagenome ERZ504619 (study PRJEB26092, sample SAMD00036317) | human gut metagenome | host: Homo sapiens | study: EMG produced TPA metagenomics assembly of... | reverse complement strand
TAGAATACCTCCTGAGTTTTAAGGAGATTGTAGCAGAATAAAAAACAAAAAACAGATACGGATGATTACCTACTTACCTTGTAAAGGGCTTCCAGCGTTATCAGCCGAACTTCACCTCGCTCTTGTGCCTGAAGAAGTCCATCTGTGAATCCGCCTTTCGAGAAGATATAGTAGTGATAGTTGTTGCCCTTTCCAAAAACTGAGGCATAATCCCGAATCAAATCGAGTTCATCCACACCGATTTTCTCATTCCGGTATTTGCATGAACCGATGATATAGTCTTTGCCCTCAACAGGAGTTCCGACGATATCAATCTGTATCTGCTTTTTCTTCTTCGGGTCTGTCCCCCACCACTGGCCGATTTCACTCAGCTCAATAGGAAGGCTATCCGAATAATAGAGCAGGTAATCCTGACACATCTTCTCATAAATTAGACCCATGTAATCAGGAAGATACTGCTTTACAGCGTGTGGATATGTCTTTGCAATTCTGCCAGAGTCAATGGCACTCATATTGATTGGCACAAACCGATACCAGAAACGGAAGAAGTTATCAGCCAGCAGATAGATGGTTTTCTTACCCGGTTTTTCTGTAATCGGTGTTTCTTTCTTCGCAATGCCAAGGTCGATCAGCGTTTTCAGGTACTTCGATACGACCGAGTTTTCCTCGCCGACCTTCATCTTGATATCGTTCATTCGGGAAGCACCTTCTGCAATCGCTTTAATGATTGCATTATAAATGGCCGGCTCCCGGAGTTCCTGCTTCAGTAAGTTCCCCGGTTCCTCATACAGATAGCTGGAGCGGTCAAAGAAATTATCCAACAGAGCTTCATCCACACTATCTCGCACATCCAACTTATTGATATAGTGGGGAACTCCTCCCGTGATCCCATAAATCAGGGAATTGTCTTCTGCAGACAGATTTGGGTGGAACACAGCGGTTTCTTTATAGTCTAGCGGCTCAATCTTAAACTGGCCAGTACGTCTGCCATACAACGGACTTTCCTTTCCAAGCACCTGACTCTCCATGAAGCTCATAGAGGAGCCGCAAAGAATCAGGTACATCTTGGACTCTGTCCATTTGTGGTCGATGATGTGCTGCAGCATCGCTGAAATAGCTGGTTTTGCTTTTGCAAGATAAGGATACTCATCAATGACAAAGACAATCCTCTTTTCCTTTGAAAGTGCTGTCAGCTCATCCAAAGCTGCATCATAGGACCTGAACTCCGGTGCAGACTCCATATCCGGCCGCTCAAAACTCATAATCGACTTTGAGAGAGCTTCCAGATTTTCCTTTCCTGTCGTGTTCAATGCAGAAAAGAAAATGGTAGGCTTATCTTTGCAGAACTCGTTGATCAGTGCCGTTTTACCAACACGCCGTCTGCCGTAGATGACAATGCACTCAAACTTATCACCTGCATACCGTTTATTCAGTTTCCGCAGCTCATCCTCACGGCAATAGAATTGACTCATCTGCTTACCTCCAATAATTATACTCGTGAGTTAGTAACTCGTAAGTTACTTCTTTACGAGTATAATAAATCAGATAGTCTGCAAAGTCAAGTAAAATAAGTCGAATCTTTAGAATCGATCGAAGTCCGACTGACTTGCCAGCTCTTTGTACGAATAGCCGTCATTCTGCCGCTCCGTGAACATATCATTGACCAACCGATGGTCAGCAGGTCGAGGTCGGCAATGCTGATACCGAGCTGTACACAGCGCAGCAGAAAGAGCGGGGTGGTCATTTCCCGCTCACTTTTTCGAGGTTTTTTCTGGATTCCACCTCCGTCTGCACATTCAGGCCCCACAGTTCGATCAGCTGGGGCAGGATCTGGTAGATGGAGAAGGTGTTGAACTGGTTCAGGAACTCCTCCGGGCTGTCCGGCACATTCGCAGGGTCCGCATGACAGGCCATCAGCCACACACCACTGCATCAGGGTGTCATCTTCCAGCGTCAGATAGCCATGAGCAAAGCCACGCGGTATATAGTAAGTAGGTAATCATCCGTATCTGTTTTTTGTTTTTTATTCTGCTACAATCTCCTTAAAACTCAGGAGGTATTCTATATCACTATGAATAAAGAAGAAAAAGCAAAACTCTGGTCTGACCGTATCCAACAATACCAGACCAGTGGACAAACATGTAAACAATGGTGTACAGAAAACGGTATCCCTTTATCTACGATGGGATATTGGATCCGCAGATTTGCAAAAGAAGAGCCGGCATCCGAATCTGAACAGGATATGGTCTTTGTCAGACTTCCATCTGAACAGGAAGCTGCCAGAAAGCTGCTCTCTGAGGAATCTTCATCGGTGCGTATTTTTATTTCAGACAGTATCCGTATTGAAATATCTGATTCCTGCAGACCGGAACTGATGGAATCTATACTGGGATTCCTGCAGCGCCATGCTTGACCTGGCAGGAGGGACAACGGTATATCTCTCCTGTGGTGTCACTGATCTGAGAAAAAGTTACAATGGTCTGGCGGCTATCATCAAATTAAAATTTCACCTCGACCCATGCTCACGCTGCATGTTTGCGTTCTGCAACCGTCGGCGTACTTCTATAAAGATCCTTCAATGAGACGGATCCGGATTCTGGAGCCTGATGAAACGGCTCGACCGTAATGCTTTTCAATGGCCGGATACTCCAGATGAACTCCGTCAGGTGACTCTGAAAGAGATCCACTGGCTGTGTGACGGGCTCTCTTTAAATCCCAGGGGGTGCATTTGAGGAACACCATCCAAAGATCATCCTGTAAGCATAAGACAGCGGAGCTGTCAATCCCGTAAAAATCATGAAAAACAGGGCATTTCCCAGCGTATTTCCTATATCCGGAAACGCAGTTTTTTATAGGAAAACAGCTGGAACCATGATATACTTTTTATAACGCTAAAGCAGGGAGGACAGGACATGGAACCGATCTTTACAGATAAACAGCTGAATAACATGAGCCGTGAAGATCTGATCTCATTGATGAAGATCGTACAGGAACAGACAAAGAAGAAGGATACAGAGATCCGGCTGCTGAAGGATAAACAGAAAGAACTCGAATTCTTAAATGCCATGCTCTCTGACCGTCTTACCCTTGCGCAGAGAAAACAGTTTGGGGCATCCAGTGAAAAGTATGCCGAAGACTATGAACAGATGAACCTGTTCAATGAGGCAGAAGCCAATGCGGATGCGGAAACAGAGGAACTTTTTGAAGAGATCCGGTCATCCTCTTATAAACGTAAAAAAGAAAAGGAAAGAAGGAAGAAGATCTTTCCAATTTTGAGACCGTTGAGATCAGGACCTATAAACTGGAAGGGGAAACCCGTTACTGTCCGGAATGCGGAAAAAAATACAATGTAGTAACAAAGGAGACCGTAAAACGCCTGCGCTTTGTACCTGCAAAGTTTGAGGTTGAAGAAGAGATCACTTATGTATACAGCTGCCCGGAATGCGGGTCCATGAAACGTCCGGAAAAAGAACCTTCCCTGATCCGTGGAAGTATCGCTACGCCTTCCCTTGTCGCCGGTATCATGAACGTTAAATATGTAAATGGAATGCCTCTGGCACGTCAGGAAAGAGAGTTTGCCAGATATGATCTTGATCTTTCCACAAAGACTATGGCGAACTGGATCATAAACTTGTGCAGACAGATACCTGAAACCGCTGTATCAGCTGATGAAAGAGGAACTTCTGGAAAGCAGATATATCCATTGTGACGAAAGCCGGATCCAGGTACTCGGAGAACCGGATCAGAAAGGGACGACCCAGAACTGGATGCGGGTATATCTCACGGATGAATTCAGTGTTTCCCCGCAGATGGTACTCTTCGATTATGAAAGGACCCGTGCGGGATATCATCCTGTAAACTTTTTAGCGGACAGGTTTCATGGGTATCTGACCTGTGATGGATATCAGGCTTATCACAGTTTAGGAGAAGGTATCATAGTAAGCGGGTGCCTTACCCATGCAAGACGACGTTTTGATGCAGCCCTCACAGCATTAAAAAAAGACTTTACAAAAGAACAGCTGAAAGAGACCGTTGCATATCAGGCGATGTCAAGGATCGGGATCCTCTATAAGATCGAGGAAATGATCCACAATAAAACACCGGAAGAAAAATATGAGGAGCGCCAGAAACAGTCCCGTCCGGTTATGGATGCCCTGTTTGAATGGCTGCATACGATGGAAGATTCTGTAGGCAGGTCTTCCCTTATTGGTGATGCCATTTTGTATACGCTTAATCAGGAAGCATATCTGAAACGCTATCTGGAAGATGGCCATCTCAGTATAGACAACAACAGTGCAGAACGTGCGTTGAAAAACTTTGCAGTGGGACGCCGCAACTGGCTGTTTGCCAAAAGTGTACGGGGAGCTGGTGCCAGTGCCCTTGTTTACAGCATTACAGAAACGGCACTTCTTAACCATCTGAAACCATACGCATATCTGACTTATATATTGGATGAACTCAGAAAAATGGGAGCTTTTCCTAAAGAGGAAGAGTTAAAGAAACTGCTTCCATGGTCAGAAGATCTTCCGGAATACTGCCGTACTAAACTAAAAAAATAATACTAAGCCATCTGATATAGAATTTGGCAAACAGCCAGAAACAGTATCAGATGGCTTTTATCAAATGTCAATATACGGATGATTACCTACTTACCATTTTCCATTTTAAAACATTATCTTCTTATGACTTATCATCCCTCTTTCCCCCTCAAATTTCTCCCACATTTCCCATTCCATTACTACGCAAAAAGAGGACCCTTCCTACCGCCCTCGGTATCCGGATCCTCTTCCACTCTTTTCTACATCATTTTCCTATACTATTCTTCTTTTCCTTTTTCTTCCATCTCTTTCCTTCTCAGGATATCAAATTCATCCATCTCCACCCCAAGATCGATCCACAGCTTCTGCTTCGGATGCGGCGCACTCTCCATCAGGTTGCCTTCCTCATCCCAGATTCCTTTTACAGTCACTGCGATATTGTCTCCGTCCGGTTTCATCACTTCAATTTCTTCCCCGACAGAGAATTTATTTCTCTGCTCAGTGCATATCGGCCCTGTTCATCCTGTTTTCCGACGATTCCAAGATACGTATATTCCTTCACATACGTATTACTGTCATAAATCTGGCTCTCATGGTCCGGCTTTCCGTAGAAAAATCCTGTGGTAAACTGCCGGTACGTACAGTTCGAAATCTGATCCCGGTACCAGTCCATGTTTTCCTCATATTTTTCAGGATTTTCCAGATAATCGTCGATGGCTTTCCGATACGTTCTGGCCACGGTTGCCACATACAGTGCCGTCTTCATTCTTCCCTCAATCTTATAGCTGTCGATTCCCGCGTTCAGCAGATCCGGAATATGTTCAATCATGCAAAGATCCTTGGAGTTAAAGATGTAAGTTCCTCTCTCGTTTTCATATACCGGCAGGTACTCTCCCGGACGGGACTCTTCCACGACCGCATATTTCCACCGGCACGGATGGGTGCAGGCACCCTGGTTGGCATCTCTTCCTGTAAAATAGTTTGACAGCAGGCATCTTCCTGAATACGAGATGCACATCGCTCCGTGAATAAAGGTCTCGATCTCCATCTCCTCCGGAATATGCTCCCGGATTTCCCGGATTTCTTCCAGGGACAGCTCTCTTGCCGTCACAACGCGCTTTGCGCCCTGCTCGTACCAGACTGATACGTTCCGTAGTTCGTATTGTTTGCCTGAGTACTGATATGCCGCTCGATTTCCGGGCAGACCTCCATGGCGATGCGGTACACGCCCGGATCGGAGATGATGAGCGCGTCCGGCCCGATCTCTTTTAATTCGGCAAAGTAAGCGCGCACACCCGCAAGATCCTGGTTATGTGCCAGAATGTTTGCAGTTACATAGACCTTCACGCCATGTACATGCGCAAATGCGATGCCTTCTTTCATGTCCTCCATCGAAAAGTTTTTTGCTTTCGCCCGAAGTCCGAAGACCTCGCCGCCGATGTATACGGCATCTGCGCCAAAGATAACGGCTACTTTTAATACCTCCAGGCTGCTGGCCGGGACCAGTAATTCCGGTTTTCTCATGTTGTTTCCTTTCTACTCTCTCTATCATCCTGCTTCCGGGTTCCTTTTGCTCCGGTATGCCCTCGGAAGTCTTATTCTGTCTTCTGCTGTTTCATGGTGATCGCGATTCCGTCTCCCAGCGGCACGACGGATGTCAGCAGCTCCGGGTTGTGGGTCAGTTCAAACAGGTATTCCCGCATCCGCTTGTGGATCGTGCGGTTCCGTCGCTCAACGACGAAATGTGACTCGATTACATCGCCGTCCTGCAGTACATTGTCGGTGATCAGCACGCCGTGTTCGTCGAGCAGGCGCAAAACCTCCGGCAGGAAGTGGATGTACTGGCCTTAGCGGCGTCCATAAAGATAAAATCGTACGGGCCGTCCAGGGTTTTTAAGACTTCTGCAGCGTCTCCCGGGATCAGCGTGATGCGGTCGCAAAGCCGGATTTTTCGAAGTTCTCCCGTGCGATCGGGATGCGTTTTTCGTAATTTTCTATTGTGGTAATCTCTGCGTCCGGTTCGCCGTACTGTGCCATGAAAACAGCAGAGAATCCTACGGCAGTTCCTACCTCCAGGATTCTCTTTGGCTGTTTCATCTTTAAGAATACTTTTAAAAAGCTCTGCATTTCACGGCGAATGATCGGCACCCGGTCCTGTTTGGCCGTCCGCTCCAGATTTTCCAGAAACGGGGTGTGGCCGGTGTCCAGGGAATTGATGTAGGTTACCATTCGTTCGTCTATTATCATGTAAGATTCCTCTTGTTTTGCAAACGTGCGTTATTCCGCGGACGGCTGTCCTTCGGTGTTGACGCCCGCCAGAATTTCCAGCATTTCATCGACGGTCTGTGCGGTATTCAGCACGTAGGAGCCGTCCTTGATGCCGCCGTAATAGCCGGACAGGCGGTACTGGACTTCGAAAACCAGAAGGCTTTCGTCGATCAGTCCGTTGTCTTTCAGGAGTTCGCCAAGTTCTTTCGCCTCCATGCCGGAACGCACCTGTACGGTGACTTCCTTTCCTTTTCCTCTGGATGCGACTGGCTCCTCAGCAAACACGTCATGTCCAAACTGATATGAAGTTTTCGCTACTAGAATGATCACAAGAATTACGCAGACGTAAATGAGCAGGCGCACGGTTCCTTTCGCACCTGTCAGCGCTGCGCGGTATCCGGCATCCCTTTTCTTTTCGGACATGGGCGCTCTCCTTTTGATTTTCGGTTTTAGATTTCCGGTACGCCGATGCGGATTTCTTCTGAAATACGGTCCTGCACCTTCTGTACCATCTTACAGACCTCAAGCTCCGCCTCAAGATAAGCGTTTGCCTTCTCGCTTTTGCGGAGTGCGTAGGAATCCCGCTCCAGGGAATCTACCGCATCGTAAAGGTCTACGTTTTCGGACTGCTGCAGTCGGTAGTTGCGGATTCGATAGTCGTCGACCCGGCTTTTTAAGTCCGGGTCTTTTTCAAGTTCCTCTTCCATCCACAAGTAATTCTGATATGCCCTGCTCTCCCTCATTTCTTCGATGAGCGCATCCAGACATTCTGTTACTTTGTCCATGGTATTTATGCTCCATGATGATTGGAAGGATCATCGGTCTTCTCTTTGTTTTCTTCCATACATAATCGCCGAGGGCATCTTTGATCGTGGATTTGATCTTGCCCCAGTCGGAGATATTTTTGGAAAGGCAGCCATCCAGTGCCTCTTCTACAACTTCTCTTGCCTCGCCCATCAAATCCTCGGATTCGCGTACATAGACGAAACCGCGGGATACGATGTCCGGGCCGGCCAGAAGCTGGTTTGTTCTCTTTTCGAGAGTCAGTACAACGACCATGATTCCGTCCTCGGACAGATGCTGGCGGTCACGCAGGACGATATTTCCTACATCACCAACGCCGAGTCCGTCGACCATGATGGCTCCGGTGTGGACTTTGCCAGTTACTGCTGCGCCGTCCTCATCGAGTTCCATGACATCACCGGAATACATGAGGAAGATGTTCTCTTTCGGGATGCCGAGGCTCTGTGCTACTTCTGCGTGTGCTTTTAAGTGGCGGTATTCGCCGTGTACCGGGATCGCGTATTTCGGTTTTACCAGGGAGTAGATCAGCTTGATTTCCTCCTGGCAGGCATGTCCGGATACGTGAACGTCCTGGAATACGACGTTGGCACCCTGTGCAGACAGTTCGTTGATGACGTTCGAAACGGCTTTTTCATTTCCCGGGATTGGGTGGGAACTGAAGATCACGGTGTCGCCCGGCAGGATCGAGATCTTTTTGTGCAGGTGTGCCGCCATACGGGACAGTGCTGCCATGGACTCGCCCTGGCTTCCAGTGGTGATCAGGACAAGCTGCTCGCCGGTGTAGTTTTTCATCTGTTCCACATCGATCAGGGTATTTTCCGGGATATTGATGTAGCCCAGCTCCTGCGCGATGGAGATGATGTTGACCATACTGCGGCCTTCGATGACACTTACGGCCGTATTTATAAGCAGAGTTGATGATCTGCTGCACACGGTCGACGTTCGATGCGAAGGTTGCGATGATGATTCGGGAATTCTGATGCTCGGCAAACAGGCCGTCGATCGTCTTTCCTACGGTCCGCTCGGACATGGTAAAGCCAGGCCGCTCTGCATTGGTACTGTCGCACATCAGTGCCAGAACGCCTTTCTTTCCGATCTCTGCGAATCTCTGCAGGTCGATGACATCACCAAAGACTGGTGTGTAGTCGACTTTGAAGTCTCCGGTGTGGACGATGATGCCAGCCGGGGAGTAGATTGCCAGTGCTGCTGCATCTGCAATACTGTGGTTTGTTTTGATAAACTCAATGCGGAATGCGCCCAGGTTGATGGACTGTCCGTGTTTGATGATTTTCCGTTTTGTGGTGCGGAGCAGGTTGTGCTCCTTTAATTTGTTTTCGATCAGGCCAATCGTCAGTTTGGTGGCGTAGACCGGCACGTTCACTTCTTTTAAGATGTAAGGCAGGGCTCCGATATGGTCCTCGTGGCCGTGGGTGATGACGAAGCCTTTGACTTTGTCGATGTTTTCTTTCAGATATGTTACATCCGGGATGACCAGGTCGATACCGAGCATGTCGTCTTCCGGGAACGCAAGTCCGCAGTCTACGACGATGATACTGTCCTCATACTCGAAAACGGTGATGTTCATACCGATCTGTTCCAGACCGCCAAGCGGTATAATTTTTAATTTACTTCCATTATTCTTTTTCAAATAGCACCTCCGCGCATGTTTTCCAAACGATTCCGTTACCGGTACGGCTTCACGCGCGCATCCCCTGAGCGTCACTTCAGGCTGATGGAGCATGTCCCGCACCTGCAGGATTTGCCCTTTAAAGCGCTGTCCCGGTCCCGCTTCGTCTGCGTCCCGGTATGGCTTCAAAACGGCTGGTTCAATAGGTGATGTCTGCCTCGTCATCCAACATGGAAGCAAATACGCCGGAAACGGCATCGAATTCGGTGTCGTCTTCTACCATAACATACTCTGCCTCTGCGTCGGTGTCGGTGGAGATATCCTTCAGAATATAGGCATTTGCCTCGTCGTCCTTTGAATCGGATACCAGAATATAGTTGACTCCGTTGATTCTGGTCTGCTCCTCCACGTAAAATTCTTCTTTGCCGCCATCATCTGTTACAAATGTTATTTTTTCCATACAATATTCCTTTGTTCAGTTTTCCTGTGATTCCTTCTGATGGGAAAGATAGTCCAGATATCCCTGCAGGATAAAAACAGCTGCAATCATATCTACGTACTCCTTGCGGTTTTCCCTGCGGATTCCGGTTTCCATCATGGTGCGGTCTGCTTCGACCGTTGTCAGCCGCTCGTCCCACATAACAACGGGCAGGCCTGTCCGTCTCTCCAGCATTTCTTTGAACTCGAGAGATTTTTCGGCCCGCTCTCCGATGTCGTTGTTCATATGTTTCGGGAAGCCGAGTACGATTTTTTCCACGCCGTACTCTTTTGCTATCTCTTCAATCCGGGCCAGCGTCTGGCGCAGCTTATTCTCCGATTTTCTGCGGACAATTTCGATTCCCTGCGCAGTAAGACCCAGAGGGTCGCTGACTGCCACCCCTACTGTTTTTGAGCCGTAATCTAATCCCATTATTCTCATAGTAATTACGCTCACTTCCAGGATTCATTTTTGATGTACTCTTTTAACAGTTCCTCTACCAGTTCATCACGCTCTACTTTCATGATCAGGCTTCTGGCTCCCTTAAAGCTTGTGATGTACGTCGGGTCGCCTGACATGATATAGCCTACGATCTGGTTGACTGGATTATACCCTTTTTCTACCATGGCGTTGTAAACGGTTTCGAGTACCTCTTTTACCTGAATCTCCGGCTCTGTTTTTACTTTAAAATATTGTGTGTTACTTAATCCTGACATTCTTTTCACGTCCTCGTATTTATTGATATCATTTATATTCTAATACATGTTATGGGAAATTTCAATCGTGAAATTGCCCAACTATTTGAATGTTACAGTTCACTGCATCTCAGCGAACTGTAATATTCAAAGCCCGCATGGAAAATTTTGCTTTGCGAAGTGGCGGCAGCTATTTCTGATGTTATTTTATCCCTGAAAACGCCGCATTATTCATATGAATTGGAAGTAAAAATCATTTCCAGGATTCTCTGGGCACAGGCGGTCAGGTCTTTTTCCTCGAGATACTGGTCATTTTCGGCACTCAGCGCATCCAGGATTTCGCGGCGGTCGGTGTCGGTTCCCGGCATCACAAGATCGTTTCCGGCAGCGATGCATTTTGCGGCAGAGGAGCTCCGTCAGCGTTTGTTGTGGTCCAGTCTGTCATGATGATGCCGGCAAAGCCCCATTCCTTTCTTGCAGCGGTTGTGCACAGATCGTAGCTGTTGGCGGTGTGGACACCGTTTACCTTGTTGTAGGAGGTCATGATCGCCTTTGGCTGGGATTCTTTGATTGCAATTTCGAAGCCCTTCAGATAGATCTCACGCAGAGCGCGCTCGGAGACGATGCTCGATACGCCGCGGCGGTTTTCTTCCTGATTGTTGCAGGCGTAATGTTTGATGGTCGTTCCGACGCCGTGCTGTCTCTGCACACCGCGTGTGAGAGCTGCTGCGATGATTCTGACCAGAATTTCGATTGAATTTTCTCCCGCCCTGTTCTATACTAATGTAAACAAATGTAGCTGTTTTTTATTCCAGATAACTACAAAATCGGAGGTATCACGCTTTATGCATATGACACAAATTCAATCTGTCTTAAACGAGAAAAAAATCACGTTTTCCTATACGGAAGAGGATAACTGCGGAAGCATCGACTTTGAGCACCGCGGTCTGCGGTATCATATCTGGGAATTTGCAGACGATGTGGAGCCGGTCGGCGTGGAGACCAATCTGCGGTATGCAGGGCGCGATGAGGAAATCGAAGGCGATTACGATACGATTCTCGCAGAACATTTAAAGAAAGAATTTTAAGCGATTTCATTTCATTTTTGGGAAAAGATGTGTATTTTATGACGCCAGTTCTTCAACCACAGCTCGAAAAAGTCACGCTGGAACAGTATGAAATGCTTCCAGAAGAGAAACGCTTCGAAGTTTTTGACGGTGTCGTCTACGACATGGCAAGCCCTTCGCAGGTTCATCAGGCACTGTCCATGCAGCTTTCCACACTCATCAATACTTACATTCTTCGCAAAAAATCATATATTTTCTAACGCTGCCAGAAACAGCTCATAGAAGTCATCTTCCCCTTCAAGCGCCGGGGAATTTTCTCCGCCGCCATTGGTGCTGCGTTTGATTTCTGCGTAAAATTCTTCACCTGCCATGGCAAGATCCATTTCATAGATGGAAACGCCATAGGCATGGCAGATTTCGCAGAATGCGTGGATTGGATTCGGATTTTCCCTTGTCTGAAGCAGTTTTTCACGCAGAATGGGGTCTGCCTTTGCTTTTTTCTGCAGTTCGTCTAACAGTTCAACCAGTTCATTCATTTTGAAAACCTCCCTTTTTGCTAAAAAAACAGCACAGAAATCCCACGGTTTGCGTGCCTCTCTGTACTGCTTCTTTATTGTACGCTACTTTTCTTTTTTCTGTCAAGCTTTTGCCTGCACTGCAGGGAAGTTCTTTCATCGCCATGATTGCTGTTCTCAGACATCTGCGAGCCGTAACTTTTCTCAATCAGTTCGTTTTTTGTCAATAAATGATTTCTTGACGCTTTCAGATCTCTGTGATACAGTAATGGCAGAAACGAGGTGATTGCATGAAAAACACATTTGAGCAGCAGATTTATGAGATCTTTGGAACAACAGATCCAAAGGAGCTGCGCAGGCTTTCCAAGGACGCGGAACAATACCAGCAGTTAGCCCAAAAAGAAGCCCTGCGCCATGCAGCTGGAAGAAAACCTGCTTTTTCGCTGCCACAAATCATTCAGATGGCTGCCATGCAGCAGCAGGGAAAAAGTATTGCCGAGATCGCGCGCACCTTTCAGGTCAGCAGGCAGACGGTATACAATCAAATTGCCCGTGCTCACTGTTTCAGCACGGATCCCGATGTCAAAACGCGGATGTGTTTTCTTTACCGCGATCAGCTTTGCACAACGATTGATATCACTTCCGTCATGAGAAAATTGCAATCCAGAATTACACAAAAAAAATTCCGCTTCGTGCCTTTGGCGTTGTGGAGCATCCGACCTGGGATGATTTTACCTGGTTTCTGGAAAGCCGCTGTTTTCCCAAAACACGCGATCATGCCAAAGATATTTTAAAAGAAATGGGACTTCCCTTTTATGATCCGCTGCTTATCATTGAAAAAACAGATGGGCGAATGGCCGGTGACGAGCAATGGATCCTGATTCTGAAGAATAAGGAGGCACGCCATGGAACAGATCCGTCTTGATAATCAGCTGCCTGTCAAAAAAACAGATCACACCTCAAAAGGGGACCAGCTCAAGTGGAAAATCGGTAATATCTGGTACAAATCCGACTATATGGGATATGAGGGACTCTCGGAGACACTGGTGTCTCATTTACTGCAAAAAAGCACTCTTTCCCACCCGTTTGTCCTGTATCAGCCTGTTCGGATTGCATACCGCGGCACTCTCCGCAGTGGCTGTTCCAGTCCTGATTTTCTAAAAGCAAATCAGATGCTGATCCCATTGGAAAAACTGTACCGCCAGAATACCGGAGACAGTCTGGCAATCACGCTTGCTGCTTTTTCAGAACCGGCGGAACGCATTCGTTTTCTGGCAGATCAGATGGAACACATGACGGGAATTCAGAATTTCGGTGCATATCTGACCGCTATGCTGGAAATTGATGCCTTCTTTCTAAACGAAGACCGGCACACCAACAACATCGCTGTTCTATATGATACAGAAACAGAGCAATATTCTCCAAGTCCTCTATTCGATCAGGGTTTATGCCTGTTTGCAGACATTAGCAATGACTATCCTCTGGATCTGCCGATGGATGTCTGTATAGAACGCATCGAAGCCAAACCTTTCAGCTCTGATTTTGATACACAGCTGGATGCTGCGGAGGAATTATACGGTATCCAGCTTCACTTTTCCTTTACTGCAAAAGATGTCTGCACGGAACTGGATTCTCTGGCCGATTACTATCCTCTGGAAATCCGCCAGCGTGTTGAGCAGATCATACGCCGACAGATGCGCAAATATGGATATCTGATGCGCAGTTAGAGTCGAAAAGAAACCAGTACAGAAAAGTCCCCACGCTGTGTGTGTCTTCTGTACTGTTTTCTTTTTTGACCTTTTTACACGATCTTATGCCATTTTCTTAAATACCGGAATCGAATCGATCGGTGCGGCGGCACGGATAGTCTGTCCGCCTTCGTACACTTTTCCGTCTCTGGTGTCTTCCCAGCGTCCTTCCGGAAGATATACTTCACGCTCAAACTCGCTCAGATGGAAAATCGGCGCTACCAGGTATTCGCTTCCGAACATATACTGATCCTGCAGCTCCCAGCATTTTTTGTCATCCGGGAACTCATAGAACATGGTACGGATCAGCGGAGAACCGTTTTCGGATGCCTCGTCATACAGCTGTTTGATGTAATCGTGCATGCTGATGCGGATGTCGTAATATTTCTTCATGATCCGGTAATTTTCTTCTCCATAGCTCCACAATTCATTGGACTGGCCGGTATACAGATAGCCGCCGCCAAAGTCACGGTCATCGAGCGGTGGAATGTTGTGCGGTCCGCGGTCGCCGTGCATACGGAGAACAGCAGAGTAAACGGCAAACTCATACCATCGGATCAGAAGCTGCTGGAAATCCGGGTCATTGACATCATCTGTCATAAAGCCGCCGATATCGGTTGTCCACCACGGAATGCCGGCAAGACCCATATTAAGGCCGGCCTGGAGCTGATCATAGAAGGCTTCAAAGGTACTCGGCACATCGCCGGACCATACAACATTTCCGTATTTCTGACTTCCGGCCCAGGCGCAGCGAAGCAGGTTTACAATATTTTCTTCTCCTTCTGCTTTCATGCCGTCATAGAAGACACGGCTGTACAGCTGCGGATAGATATTGCTGCAGGAAAGAGCCGGTCCGTCGATATAGCGGTAATGATCGAAATCGTAAACGCCGAAATCCGGTTCTGAGTTGTCCAGCCAGAAGGCATTGATTCCAAAATCATAATAGTTTTTCTTGCAGACTTCCCAGACGTATTTTCTGGTTTCCGGGTTGAACACATCGATTTCCACGCAGTCCCCCTGGAAATCATACGTCTGCAGGGCGCCGCGCTCTGTTTTAATCAGCAGGCCGCGGTCCAGCATCGGCCAGAAATTCTCGCTCTTCCGGTCTACGCTTGGCCATACGGAAACGATAACTTTGATTCCCATGGAATGCAGTTCGTCCACCATGGCTTTTGGATCCGGCCAGTATTTTTCATCGAATTTCCAGTCGCCCTGTACGGTCCAGTGGAAGAAATCGATGACAATCTGATCGATTTTGATGCCTTCCTTCTGGTAGCGGCGTGCCACTTCAAGCACTTCCTCCTGCGTACGGTAGCGCAGCTTGCACTGCCACAGGCCCATACGGTCCTCCGGGAATTTCGGCGCGCGGCCGGTCACTGCGGTGTAATTTTCCAGGATCTCTTTCGGTGTATCGGCTGCGGTCAGCCAGTAGTCCATATCTTTGGTCGAGCGTGCAGTCCATTCGGTGTAGTTCTTTCCGAAGGTTACCTGTCCGACAGCCGGATTGTTCCACAGCATACCATATCCTAAGCTGGATACGGCGAACGGTACGCTGATCTGGGAGTTCCGCTGCGCCAGCTCCAGGGTGCATCCCTTCAGATCCATGTATTTCTGCTGATACTGGCCCATTCCGAAAATTTTCTCTTCGTCGTTGCTCTCAAATTTCAGGTTCAGGCTGTATTCGCTTCCGCCGATCACACCTTTCCACTCACGGTTGACCGTTTTTAAGCAGCGGCTCTCTTTGCTGATCGTTCCGTCGTAGCAACGGTGATACTCTCTTAAAATTTCCTGATCTTCTTTGTAGAAGGTGATAACTCCTGCAAAGTTGACTACAGCACGGATTTTTCCATTGGTGATCGATGCGCTGGTTCTTTTTCCCATCGATCCGTCGATTTCCAGATGATCGACCCCAAACTGCTCTGCTTTTGCCTCTGTTTTTTCCGGCACTTCGGTCAGCGCCCAGTCTTTTCCGGAAAATCCCGGAAGCATGGTTGCGCGGACACGTAAGGAATCTTTTCCCCACGGCTCAATCCGCAGTGTTTCTCCGTTTGCCTGTGCAATTAACACACCATTTTCTGTCTGAAAACGCATTGTTTTATTCTCCTTTTTTGAAAAGAGAGGTCACAGAAAAATTTTCTTTTCCGTGCCTCTCCCTCCCTATATTCTTACATTCCGATGCTTATGCAACGACAACTTCGTCTGCATCTGCTGCGAGTACAGCTTCTTTCTTTTCGTTTCCGACGAATACTTCTACTTTGAGTTCCGTATGTGCACCTTCTACGGATACTTTCACTGTGTCGCCGTCTTTCACTGCTTTTACGGTGAATACATTGTTTCCGTGGATATCCGGAACTTTTGTCTCGGCTGCGTCTTTTAACTGATATACGCAAACAGTTGCGTGGTCAGCGTAGTCGTAATCCGGTTTGGTGTCGCAGTTTCCTCTTACTACGATGCTGTTCTCTCTTACATACAGCGGCATGGAGAAGTAGTCGTAGGTTCCCTGATACCATCTTCCGCCCTCTTTTGTCTCGCCGGTCAGAAGCTCAGTCCAGGTGCCTTCCGGCAGGTAGTACTGTGCAACTTTATCCTCGCGGAATACCGGTGCAACCATAAGGGCATCACCTAACATGTACTGCTGATCCAGATACGGAACGGCCGGGTCGTTCATGAACTCGAATACCATCGGGCGCATTACCGGGGTTCCTTCCTCGTGTGCCTCTACAGATTTCTGGAAAATGTACGGCATCAGCGAGCATTTCAGGTTGGTGAAGAATTTTACTACGTCGCAGGACTCTTCGTCGAACAGCCACGGCACACGGTAGCTTGTGGATCCGTGCAGACGGCTGTGGGTAGACATCAGTCCAAATGCGCACCATCTCTTGTACAGATCCGGTGTTGCGGTGCTCTCGAAGCCGGAGATATCATGGCTCCAGAAGGAGAAGCCGCTCATGGCGAAGGAAAGGCCGCCGCGCAGCGTTTCTGCCATGGACGGATAGTTTGCAGAGCAGTCGCCGCCCCAGTGTACCGGGAATTTCTGGCTTCCTGCTGTTGCACTTCTTGCAAACAGAACTGCCTCGTTCTCACCTTTTACTTCTTTTAACAGGCTGAATACTGCCTGGTTGTACAGGTATGTATAGTAGTTGTGCATTGCCTGCGGATCGCTTCCGTCGTGGTAAACAACGTCAACCGGGATTCTCTCGCCGAAGTCGGTCTTAAAGCATTCTACGCCGCAGTCCAGAACAGTTCTCAGTTTATCGGTATACCATTTAACCGCATCCGGTTGGTAAAGTCCACAAGGCCCATACCTGCCTGCCAGTTGTCGGTCTGCCATACGCCTTTTCCGTCTGCTCTCTGCAGCAGATAGCCGTTTGCAGCGCCTTCTTTGAAGAATGCGGTTCCCTGTGCAATATACGGGTTGATCCATGCACAGATGTGAAGACCTTTGTCGTGATATTTCTTTAAGGTTGCGCGAATATCCGGGAAGCATTTCTTGTCCCACTCAAAATCGCACCAGTGGAATTCGTGCATCCAGAAGCAGTCGAAGTGGAAAACGCTCAGCGGAATATTTCTCTTTTCCATTCCCTCGATGAAGGATGTGGTAGTCTCTTCGTCGTAGTTTGTGGTAAAGGATGTGGACAGCCACAGACCAAAGGACCACGCCGGAGGAAGTGCCGGGCGTCCGGTCAGCGCGGTGTACTCGTTCATGATCTTCTTCGGTGACGGTCCGTGGAACAGATAGTATTTGATTCTTTCGCCCGGTACGGAGAAGCCGACATACTCTACTTTTTCACTTGCTACTTCGAAAGAAACGTTGTCGGTACTGTCAACGAGAATACCGTAGCCGTTGTTTGTCATGTAGAACGGTACGCATTTGTAGCCGATTTCGGATGCCGTACCGCCGTCCTCGTTCCAGGTGTCTACAACCTGTCCGTTTTTTACGAATGGGGTAAATCTCTCGCCAAGGCCGTATACGCACTCGCCGACGCCAAGGGAGAGCTCGCTTACCATATATGGCTGATATTTTTCGGTCATGTAATTCTGGGCTGGCAGCATGGTGCTCTGCTGACGGTCCCATCTGATATAGGAAAGGTTGCGGAAGCCGCTTCCGGTCAGAACTTTTCCATCTGCCTCGAAGGTGTAAGCAAAGACACCTTTTCTCTGTACGCGGACCTGTACGCTTCCGGTATCAAGAACTGCCTCATCCTCGTTGATCGTTACAGTTACGTCCTCGTATACGCTCTCTGTTTTGTCGAAGGACGGAACTTTGTTGTCGTAGGCTTCGTAGTGCCATGCCTCCATGGAGATGGTGTCCGGTGTATGTGCTACGAACTCAACGGTGATGGTCGGCAGGTTCAGGGTCATGCCTCTGTGCTCGATCGGACGTGTGGTAGCCAGGATACGCATACCGCCTGGAATCTGCTCTACTTCATAAGCCTGCATTGCATGGGATGCATTTGCTTTTTCACTCGGAAGCCAGTAACCTTCTGTGAATTTCATGTTTTCATTACCTCCTGATTTAATGCGCCCGAAACAGAGGACGAAAAATACTCTCTTTTCATCATTTTTACAGAATTCCTGTTCCAGGCTGACGTTTTTTGGTAATTTTATCCTACCACACTCTTCCTGTCGAAAACAGGGCGGATTCTGTGAAAAAATACGGCGATATTATCTTCTTTTCTGTTTTGAACCTTTTTCTGGTTCCAATATGCAAAACGGGAGTGTGTCCCGCAAAAGCATCCTGTTGCATTTCCAGTTACTTTTGCCGGGACACACTCCCATCTTTCTTCTTTTGTTTATGCCACAATCAGATAGGCAACAACTGCCAGCAGAATCTGCAGGATCACAAAGCGGATCACAACCTGACTGTCGGACCATTTGTATTTCAGGCGGACATGGTCATGCAGCGGTGTTCTTGTATTTTTGAGGATCGCGATTTTCAGGAAACGGAGTAAAAATACTTTGACAAGGCCGATTCCTCCGTCGACGATCATCACGCCTGCCATCAACAGATATAAAAACGGATGGCGGGACTGCATGGCAAGGATGGCGATGTAGAAGCCGAGTGCTCTCGAACCGGCGTCGCCCATCAGCATGCTGCTCGGCGAGGTATTGAAATACAGGTACGCGAGAAGTGCTGCCACGAACAGGTAGTTGGCTACGGTGAAGCTTCCCAGAGCATCATGGAAAATCATGCTGAATGCGAAGATGACCACGCAGGAAAGGCTCGCGCAGAGTCCGTCGACACCGTCGGAACAGTTTGTAACGTTGATCGAAATCCAGATCAGGATGATGCCGAGGATTATGTAGACCACTTTCGGAATGGTAAGGGACATGCTTCCGAAGTAGATCGTGGTGGAATTGTAATTCACAAAGGTGATGACGGTCACAATGGAGATGACGAGGTCAATCGCGCCTTTTTTGTAATCGCTCCACGGGGTTTCGGATGCATCATCGAGGTAGCCGCTCAGCATGATGCAGACGAGCAGGATCGCGTAGATCACATACTCGGCGCCAAGAGGCAGGAACAATACGCTTCCGATCAGGAAACAGATGACGATCACAAGGCCGACGCCGCGCAGTTTTCCGCGGGAGAGGCCGCCGTTTACGGCAAATTCTCTGCCGTGATCGCTCGGCAGAAAGGAAAATGGATGCTTTAACGCCAGAAAGGTCAGCAGAAAGGTGACCACGATTCCCAGCATGGCGATCTGGCCGGGATTTAAAAAATTACTCCATACTTGATACATACGTTTTCTTCCTTCACTTTTCTTTAGATTGAGTTTGCACGAAGCCGTATGTGACGTGGCTTTGTGTTCATTTATTATAACAACTTCATACAAAAATTGCTATACCAATTCGGGGGTTTCGTGATAAGATAGTGATACACTAAGTTGAACAAAAAAGGAGTTTTTTATGCCACGCAAAGATCATCTGCCGCGCCAGACACGCCAGGAACACATCACGCTGCAGCCGAACCGCAGCATCGAATTTCGTGTAACCGACGATTTCGGCAGTTTTTCGCCGCCGCACTGGCACGACGCGCTGGAAATTATTTATATTCTGGAGGGTTCCTCCATTGTCACGCTCTCGGACCGCACAAAGACCGTCCTTCCGGGGCAATTTCTGCTGATCAATTCCGGGCGTATCCACACGGCGCGCTGTCCGTCCACGGGAAACCGCTCGATTCTGATGCAGATTCCGGATGCGTTCCTTGCGAACTATCTGCCTGATCCGTCACAGCTCTGGTTCTCGATTGACTACGACAGTACGAATCCGGAAGTGCAGAAAAATATCAGCCAGTTCCGGCGTCTTCTGCTTTCGATGATGCAGCTTCATGAGGAAATGCCCGACGGCTATCTGCTGACATTCCAGCGGGAGCTTTTTACGTTTCTCGATCTGCTCTACACGAAATTTTCTGAGAAGAGCCCGCTTGCGCACCACCCGATGAGCTCCCGGACGCAGACACGGCTCGATACGATTCTGACGTACACGCAGGAAAATTACCAGCGGCCGATTACGCTGAAGGAGGCTGCCGATGTTGTCTCGCTGCAGCCGGAATATTTCTGCCGCTTCTTCCGCCAGAACATGGAAACGACGTATCTGGAATACTTGAATTCCTACCGTCTTTCCCGCATCTACCGCGACCTGATCGCCACGGATCTGCCGGTCGGCACGCTCGCGGAAAAGCATGGCTTTACAAACGATAAGCTGTTTCACCGCCTCTTCCGCGAGCGGTTTCACACGACGCCGCTGCAGCTTCGGAAGGCAGCACGCGAAAAAGGATCCTGATAGCTTTCGCTGTTTTTATATCTTTGAGAATGGGAGTTTAACACGATGACAAAAGAAGAACTGGCGCTTGCCGTCATTGAACGTTTGAAACAAGAATATCCTGACGCCGACTGTACGCTTGACTATGACCAGGCGTGGAAGCTGCTCGTCAGTGTCCGCCTGGCCGCACAGTGCACCGATGCGCGGGTCAATGTTGTGGTGGAGGATCTCTACGCAAAGTATCCTGATATCGATGCGCTGGCAAACGCGACACCGGAGGAAATCGAGGAAATTGTGCGGCCGTGCGGTCTTGGAAAGAGCAAGGCACGCGACATCAACGCCTGCATGCGCATGCTGCGCGACGAGTACCACAGCCAGGTGCCGGATGACTTTAACGCACTTTTGAAGCTCCCGGGCGTGGGACGGAAAAGTGCGAACCTGATTATGGGCGATGTATTCAAAAAGCCTGCGATTGTGACGGATACGCACTGCATCCGGCTGTGCAACCGCATCGGGCTCGTGCATGACTGCAAGGATCCGAAGAAGGTGGAGATGGCACTCTGGAAAATTGTGCCGCCGGAAGAAGGAAGCTCGCTCTGCCACCGGTTTGTGGAGCACGGACGCGAGGTCTGTACTGCGCGGACGACACCGCACTGTGAACGGTGTGTGCTCGCGGATATCTGTGAGAAGAACGGCGTAGAAAAATAGCATTTTTTTATGCGTTCCATGCGAAAAAGGCTTTTGCATACCGGACAGATTTTTCTGATTCTGTCCCGGCTGCAAAAGCCTTTTTGTTTCTATTTTTTATATGACCGAAAGAAGTCCGTCAGCGCTTTCAGCGTTTTCCCGAGCACCTGCACTTCCTCTTCTCCGAGTTCCGCCATCACGGCATCCGTCATCTGCTCGTGGAATTTTGCGTGATGATGGAATGCCTGCCGTCCCTTTCCGGTCAGGTGGATGTAGACGATCCGGCGGTCCTTCTCGCTGCGCTCCCGCTCGGTGTAGCCTTTTTTCACCAGACTGTTCATCGACGTTGTCAGCGATCCGACCGTGATGTCGAGCTTTGCCGCGATCGATGACATATTGCCGCCCTCCAGGCCGACGGCTTCTATGATGTGCATATCGTTGTTCGTCAGATCCTTGAAATCCTCGGTAATGATCGCCTCTTCTTCCAGTTTTTGTATCTCGTGAAACAGATGGACCAGTGTCTCATTGATGATTTCTCTGTTATCCACTCCTCTTCCCCTTTCCGTCTGTTCTGTCCCTTCTGAACAGGGTTCCGCTCTTTCTGTCTGTATTGTATCAAAAAAGTTCCGGACAAACAATACCAAAAACTGCCTGGGAAACGGCGGATCGCTCCGTGCCGTTTCCCAGGCAGTTCTGTTATGTTTGATTCAATTACATCTGCCCTTTTTTCTTTAACCGTGCAAAGCAGATCATGAAAAAGCAGATGCCGTATACGGTTGTGATCGGGGTGGACATGCGACGAAGGTCAGGTTCGTATTCGGCAGGTGTGAGAAGAACAGCGCCAGCGGAATACGGATCAGGCAGGCAGAGGTGATTCCCTGGATCATAACCGGGATGCTGATGCCGCGGCCGTTGAAGTATCCGATGCTGCTGAACAGCACACAGGTCAGAATACATTCCGGTGCGAAACCGCGCAGGTAAGCGGCGCTCTGCTCGATAACGGCCGGATCGCTCGTGAAGATTCTGGAGATGACACTTCCACCGAAGAAACCGATGCAGAAAATCACAACTCCAAGAGAGCAGCCCGTTGCAATTGCGGTGAGGAAGCCCTTCCACGCGCGGTCTTTCTTTCCGGCTCCGGTGTTCTGTGCCACGAATGCTGACACAGACTGCATCACAGAGGACGGGATCAGCATGATGAATGAGGTCAGCTTCTGTGCCACACCGTATCCGGCGGACGGCATAAGGCCCATGCCGTTGATGATCGAGTTGATCACAAGGAAGGAAATCTGTACGGTCGTCTCCTGCAGCGCGATCGGCACACCGACGTTCAGGACTTTCTTCAGCTCGTCATGGTCGATGCGGCAGTCTTCTTTTTTGAATTCAATCGGCAGATTGCCTTTTTTCAACACACCCATGGAGGCGATGACAGAAATCAGCTGCGCCAGAACCGTCGCAAGCGCTGCTCCCGCAACGTCCAGTTTCAGCACACCGACGAAGAACAGATCTCCGGCAATATTGGCTGCGCAGGCGATGCCGACGAATAAAAGCGGCAGATTTGCATTACCGATTCCGCGAAGCACGCTGCTGATGACGTTGTACGCGATGATGATCAGAATACCGCCGGAACAGATCCGCAGGTAGAGGACGGTTTTGTCAAAAGACTCCGCCGGGACCTGTAAAATATTGGCGATCGGGCCTGCGAACAGCTCCAGAATCACCGTCATGACGACACCGATGATGACGAACAGAACAATCGAGTTCCCACGGTTTTGCCGGCCTTATCCGGCTTGCCCTCGCCGATGTGCTGGCCGATCATAACGGTCGAACCCATCGCAAGGCTGGTGATGATAAGTGTTACCATCTGCATGAAGTTGCTTCCGGTTCCGACAGCGGAAATACTCGACGCATCGCCGAACCAGCCGACCACGAGAAGGTCGACCGCACCGTAAGCCGCCTGCAGAATCAGCGCGCCGAGCACCGGCAGCGCAAAACGGATCAGGGACTGGAAAATCGGTCCCTCTACAAACGATACTTCTTTCTTATTTTCTTTTGCCATTGTTTTTCACTCCTTTTATTCCCGGCATCGTTTCCTGCATCCGTGTGATTGCATGCACAAATTCGTCCACCACCGCGTCGTCCAGATCTGGCAGGCGGGATGCCCATTCCCCGTGAAAGTGCGTCACGCGGAGTTCCACAAACTCTTTTCCCTCTTCGGTCAGTGTCAGGTTGATCACGCGCTTATCTTTTTCATCCGCCTGTTTCACGAGAAGATTTCTCTCCTCCAGTTCCTGCACCAGCTTGGTGATGCTCGGCAGCGTTGTGTTCATATAGCTGCTGATGTCGCTGACGCGGCAGAAGCCCTGCTTTTTCTGAATCTCATTCACCGCATCCAGCACATGCACCTGCCGCGGCTTCATACCGTCCGGCAGGTCCGGGAGCTTCTCGATCAGACGCTTTGCATCAAAACACGCATCCAGGAACTGCTTTAATTTTTCCTGTGTCATGGAAAAGGTTCCTTTCTGTTTAAAAATTAGTTATCTTTAGTAATTACTTTTGATAAGTATAGCAGGAAATGAAAAAATGTCAAGAGGGAACTGATGCTAAAAAAGAGCTGATTGAAAGTTCTGGCAATGCCAGATTCTTTCATCAGCTCTTTTCCATATCCATTTGTCACTGTTCAATGAGCTGCATTTCGGTGCCCCCCGCCGGATTTTATGCTTCTGATCGTCTTTTCCAGTACCTTCATCTCAACCGGTTTTGAAACATGGGCATTCATACCGGCTGCCAGAGAATGCTGAATATCCTCAGAAAACGCATTGGCGGTCATAGCAATGATTGGAATTGTCTTTGCCAGTTCATGGGAACTTCTTCGGATTGCTTTTGTTGCCTCATAACCATTCATAACCGGCATCTGCACATCCATCAGGATCATGTCATAATCCCCCGGAGCAGACTGCTCAAATGCCTCTAAGACCCTTTTACCATTTTCACAGATTGTACACTCTGCACCCTCAATCTTTAACAATTCCATCAGGATTTCTGCATTCAGCTCATTGTCCTCTGCACACAGAAACCTCATTCCTTTCAGGACATTGCCAGCCGGTTCATCCTTTTCTACCCGTTCTGCTGAAGAAACAAATCTATCTTCTGCTATTCTCAGATCTATAAGAACCTCAAAACAGCTTCCCTGGCTCAGTTCACTCTCCACATCAATGGTGCCTCCCATTGCTTCAACCAGATTTTTGGTAATAGCCATTCCAAGACCAGTTCCCTGTATCTTATTCGTCATAGAACTTTCAGCACGAGTAAAAGCATCAAAAATTGTATCTTTGAAATCTGCCGACATTCCCATGCCATTATCGCTGACTAAGAAACGGTACTTGCGTAGACAGATGACTTTGTCTCACATTCTTCTACCAGAAACTGAATTTTTCCACCTTCCTGCGTGTACTTCACTGCATTAGAAACCAAGTTGCTGAAAATCTGCATCAGATGAACCTGATCTCCGTTCACCCACTCGTGCCGGATGTTTTCTTTTATGATTGTAAGAGTCTGATTTTTTTCGTCTATCTGTGAATGGAATATGGTATTGAGTTCTGTAATAAAATCCAAGATGGAAAAATCGGTATACTTAAAAACTGTTTTTCCTGCCTCAATTTTGCTCATATCCAGAACATTATTAATGATTCCTAACAGATGCTGTGATGAAATGTCTATTTTATCTGCATACTCTATTACTTTCGCTTTATTACCGGCATCATGTCTGATCAATGATGTCATGCCGATAATTGCATTCATTGGTGTACGAATATCATGTGACATATTGGACAGGAAATCCGTTTTCGCCTTATTTGCATTTTCAGCGGTCTGCAAGGCTTCCGTTGTAATGTCCTTTGCTTTTTTCAGTTTTTTATTGGACTCCTCATATCCTTCATTGCCTGCGTCTGAATCTCATTATTTCTTTTTTCGTATTCAGCTTTTTGCTCAGCAAGACTGCGTCTGGAAATACTGTAGAATAATCCGGCAAAAAGCAAAAGTATAAAACCTGCCATGAGTATTGTTTCAAACACTATTGTTTTCTGATAGTCTCTTAGTACATTATCTACAACACTTTTTTCTACAATACAAATCAGCATGGTGTTATTATTTTCTATCGGACAGTATCCCAGATAGTAAGGTTTTTCACTTTCCACAAGTTCTACCCCTGTTCTCTGCCATCCAGCTTTTTTTGAAGAGAATCAGCCTCTTCCTCAGTGATAGCCTGATCTCCTTTTAAATGCTTTAACAAGAAATAGTTCCTGAAAAATTTATCTTCTTTCTGATTTGTATAAGTAATATTTCCGTCGTTATCCAGCATAAACAGATACGCATTCCCGTTATAGCTTTCACACTTAACATGGAATCTAATTTTGAATGATCATACAAGGTTCCAATTGCCGTATAAGTTTCCCCCTTAATCGTATATTCCTGACATGGAATTGCAACCAGATAACCATCTTTTTTCTTCTGGTTGTAATCAAGAGAAACCAATTTTCCAATATTATATCCGTTCCTCAAATCCAACAAAAGTTTACTTGGCATGTCAACCCGAAGTTTTGTTCCATCAGTGGTTATTGCCTTTCCATTTTCCTGGAGAAATATAAGTGTACTTTCAGATTCTTTCTGCCATGCCTCAAAGAACTTCTTGTTTCTATCCAGTTCAATAGATCTCACTCCCTCTTGAGTAAGAAAATCCTCAAGCATATGCAGCCGACTGTAGTATCCATTCACCTGCAGATCATAGGTCTGCTGTATCTGTTCAACAACTGCTCCCATACTGCTTTTCCCGTTTTCTGCGATATAGCTGTTCATCCTGTTCAAAAGGAGCTTTACAAAAATTAAGTTTAAAAAGATAAGAATTAAAAAGAACAATGGTACTATCATCTTTTTTCTTTTTGTTTTTCGCCTGTTCTGTTCCCACTTTTATTTTTCAACCTCTATATAATCTTCCGGTGCTGACGGCTGCTGTCCGTTTTCCATTGCTGCGGTCCATGCACTTGATAATGTTGTGTTACCAAGCCGCCTGATCTCACATTCCGGATTTATTTTTTTCAAAACAGACATTGTGGTTTCTGTAAGAAGAATAGAGCACTCCTTGTCTTTGTCTATTTTTTTCTTATTTACTTCTATGTCCTTTAATGAGAATCCGTTTTCCTCCTGCCTGACGATTATTTTCATACCGGATGCAATTGGTAATTCATATTTATTGGTTATATGGAATTTCTCATCAGAATCAGCAAGATATTTCTTCGCAAGTTCATAAATCTCTTTGCCATTGATTTTTGCCAGGTATAATGGTGTATCTAAACTCTTTGCTGTCATCAGACCAACCCGGCTGCAGGTACACTCCCCTTTGTAAATGGAGGAAGTAAAATAATAATATGGTGCCAAAGCCAGCTGAGCATCATTTTCTTCTCTAATCGTAGTTAAAATAGAAGATGCCGCATCACGACCGTTTTTATCATTTAGCGAAATGGAATATTTCATTTTCAAAATTTATTGTGTTTTTTTCCTTTTGATCCTTACTGTTCATTGTGCTGCGAAAAGCATCATAAGCCTGTGTTTCATCCATTTCCCCTGACAATAATCCGTGAACAGCCTCAAGACTGGCATCAAATGATTTTTGAGCAGAATATCGGATATAAACAGAATTATTATTAATTTCATCTTCCAGTCCAGGTACATCTTCCATCATGTTTGGAACATCTACATTTAATGAAATTACACCCTTTCCATCTGCGATCAATGTTTGTCCTTCTTTTGAAATCATACACTCCAGGACATCGAATGCCAGGTCCAGTTTTTCCTGATCTTTTTCCAGTTCTTTGTTAAATGCAATATTCAGAGAAGGGGTCATATTTATAAAAGCTTCATCCGAAATCTGTGAAAAAAACGGTATACGAGTTAATTCTGCATCCATCTGTTCCTGAAATTCCTGCATAAGTGCCGGATAACCATGAAACATTGCTGCTTTTCCCTCAAGGAACATCTGCGTTGCAGTATTAATATCGACGCTGATATCATCACTTGTAAAATGTGAGTCCTTCAAAAATGTATTGGTTTCTGAAAAAATACGTTTCCATAACGCATCATCAAACGCGATATCCCCTGATGCACTTTCAGCTGAGCTTCTCCATTCGATTCCATCCAGACTCATGAATTCCCCAATTGCACCTGTCTGAATCACCTCATGAGCAGACCAGTCTTCTGCAAGATCCAGGGAATACGGTTTTATACCATTATCATAAAATTGTTGGCATGCCTGTGCATATTCCTTATAGTTTTTCGGTATCTTGATTCCATACTGTTCAAAACAATGTCTTGTTGGCAATAATCGTCTGCGGTATACCGCAGATAGGAAGCCACTGAATCTCATTTTTTGAATTTTTATAATATTGCAATGCATAGGAGTAATACCTGGAAACCACGTCATAAGAAGCAAAATCCATTAGATATGGCTCCAGATCCTGTGCATCTTTTCCAGAAAATCGACGTACGGTTATGATATCCGGCAGTTCACCATGTTCCTCAAAATAGCTATATAAATCGGTATCATTGTTACCGGTAATAAACTCAATATCCTGATCTGGAAACTGCTCATGGATATAGGGTACAATATTTTTCATTAAACGATTTTCCCACAGATACACGGTAAGGTGATCGTCATTTTTAGATACTGCTTTTTGAGATTGTCCACAACCAGACAAAACAGTAATTGTTAAAAGCACACCTGGCAGTAATGCTATCAGACATTGTTTTGCCTTTTTCATCCTCGTATTTTCCTCATTCTTTCCTGATAAAATCATTAATTCAATAATTGGGAAACAATTACAGCCAGTTTTCCAGAACATCATTCAGCTTATTCATATCCAGCGGTTTCGCGATATGTCCATTCATGCCTGTATTTTTTGCCAGCTGTACATCTTCTGCAAAAGCATTTGCTGTCATGGCAACAATCGGTAGTTTTCCCTGTTCACCCGGAAGGCTCCTGATTGCTGCGGTTGCCTCATAACCATTCATGACAGGCATTTGGATATCCATAAAACAAGATCATACAAGTCTTTCGGAGAAGCTTCTACTTTTTCAACTGCAATTTTTCCATTTTCTGCCGTTTCCACTTCCGCCCCGGTCATCTGCAGAATTTCAACAGCAATTTCTCTGTTTAACTCATTATCCTCGACCAGCAGAATTCTTTTTCCTGTGTAATCTGCTTCAGACAGCTCATCCAGATAATTTCTTGCTGTTTTTTCTTTTCTGCCAGAAGTAAACTGCCGCAATGTAGCCGCCAAACGGGAACGGAACAGCGGTTTTGCAATAAAAGCATCTACGCCTGCAGCCTTTGCTTCTTCTTCGATCTCGCTGAATTCATAAGATGTCAGTACAATAATGGTAATCTCTTTCCCTATCCGTTTCCGGATCTGTCTGGCTGTTTCAATTCCGTCCATATCCGGCATCTTCCAGTCTAAAATAACAGCAAAGTAATCATTTTTTAGCTCATGATGTGCATAACAGCGCTCAACGGCTTCTCTGCCGGAGAGAACCCATTCGCCTGTAATTCCAATCTCCTTCAATGTGGCAACTGTACTTTCACAGCATGTCTTATCATCATCCACAACCAGAACAGGTAGATTCATCAGATTTCTGTCCTGTTCTTTTTCTTTTTCCTGAAGTTCCAGATAAATTGTTACTGTAATTTTAGTTCCCTTATGTAAGGTGCTTTCCACTTTAATATTACCATTCATCAGGTTCACAATATTTCTGCTGATTGCCATTCCCAGACCTGTTCCCTGGACTCTGGTTGTCCGATGGTCATCTGCGCGGCTGAAAGGATCAAACATGATTTTCTGGAATTCCGGTGACATACCGATCCCATTATCCTCAATCGTAAATTCATAGCATCCAAGTTCCGAAAATCCGTTTGGCTTTTCCTCTATAGAAAAAGTAATATTCCCGCCATCCGGTGTATACTTGACCGCATTACTCATCAGATTCACAAATACCTGCTGGATTCTCAGGCTGTCACCACAGACACTCTCATGTTCAATGTGATTAATGTGTATATCTAAATTGTGTTTATGTTCATCAATCACCGGTTTTGTGAGTGTTATAAGATTATCCACCAGACTGGCAGATTGAAATCCTCCTGTGCCAGCGTCATTTTTCCACTTTCAATACGTGCCATATCCAGCACTTCATTAATCAGCCCCAGCAAATGACGGCTTGATTTTGTAATTTTGCTGAGACATTCAATGACTCTGTCCTGGCTCTCAATATTTGCTCCTGCAATTGCTGTCAGGCCGACAATGGCATTCATCGGTGTCCGGATATCGTGGGACATATTGGAAAGGAATTCTGTTTTCGCACGGTTTGCATTTTCTGCAGACCGGTAAGCCTCTTTCAGTGCCTGACGGGATTCAATCTCTGCTTTCTTCTCCTGTGTCACATCCATTGATGCCAGCAATACCTTTTCCAGCTTTCCATTCTTCCATTCCAAAGGAATATAAGAAGCGATTTTATAAGTCTTTTCATCCAGGCTGCAATACTCAAACTTATAAATATCATTTTCACTTTTCAGATTCTTCTGGATATTTTCCGGTGCGATCAGGATGTCCATAGTTTCCAATGGTTCCAGTGTCTTATATTTTTCAAGAACCTGCATCTGAAAATCATGATAGAATCCCAAAGGTTTATATATCATCTGTCCATTCAGGTTATAGAATTCATATCTGTCATTTTCCAGATCACAGACAACAAAGCGGTCAACCAGACGCACAATACTCTGAATTATCTGCTCCATGGAAGCATTATCCGCCGCCATCTGCAGATGCCGTGCGCTCTCTACCTTTGTCTCTGTGATATCACGCAGAAAGATCATGGCATATTCTGAATCCTCTATTTCGCCACGTATGACCACATTGCGGACCCATCGTTCTTCTCCATTCAGAGTGATACGGCACTCTAAAGCCAATTCGGTTTCCAGACCCTTCAGCCTTTCTGCAATATAACCACGGTCGTAAAAAGAGGATACCGCCTTCTTATCTGTCTCCACAACATAGGAATCCACAAAATGACGGATCAGTTCATCCATGTATGACTCTGTTCAAAGACTGTCATCAGGGACGGTTCAACCTTAAAGGTATCAAAAGTATTCGCTTCCAGATTTACATAATACTCACACAGGTCTGCTTTCGTAAAAGCCCGGTGGAAAGCAGCAGATTTTTGTGCCTGCATGGCCTCTTTTTTTTCCGCATCAATATTAATAAAAATCCCGGCAATCCTGCTGGCAGAACCATCCAGACGGCGTATTACTTCTGCCGATGCCCGAAACCACTGGTATTGATTATCCTTCATTCTCATACGATACTCTACCTGGTATTTTATCTGGTTCGTCTTATCCTTAATTGCCGCCTGAAGCTGCACCATTACTCTTTCTTTATCCTGTGGATGCAGAAGATCTGACCAGGATTCCAGTTTATTCGGAAAGTCCAGAGTGTCATGATAGCCAAGCATTTTTCGGAATTCATGACTCCAGTTTGCATTCACAATCTCACTGTTTTCGTCACAGTCAAAATACCAGAAGCCGGAACAGATAGCCTCATTGAGCAGTGTCAAATTTACATGATCCCAGTTGACCTGTACGGACATAACCCAGATCTGTCTGCCCGCCTCATCTGTCGCATCCTCTTTACAAAGCCGTACATTTTTCACTGTACCGTCTGCTGTAAGGATCTGTGCTTCCCCTGTTCCGTGAAGCTGCAAAAAACGGTCTCGCTCCAGTCTATCTTCCTCGTCATAAAAGAAGTTTCTCAATGAGCCTTTTGTCTGTTCCATGAAAGTATCGAATGTATATCCTGTACTATGCAACAGCAGATTATTCACAGACAAAATAGACAGGTTTTGGTCATAAGATCCTGTCATTATACCTACCCCGCCATTATTTTCCAGTGTTTTCTGTACGGCCTGTGACATAGCCTGTGTCTGTCCCGTTACAGCCTCACCTAAAGAATATATTTTGTCTTCATACTTTTCCATTTTATAAAAATCCTCTCTCTGTTTTATACTTCATTATCCTGCTTTTATCTGTATACAGAGAACCTGTCCCTGCCAGTTTTACATTTACGTTATAATATCCTACAAAACGTGAAAAACAGGTATACGGATTTGAGAAGTTGCAGCCACTACACACAATATTCACACAAAATTCTCTTTATGTTTTCAATTTTTATAGGCTTTGCCAAGTGAGCATTCATTCCTGCTGCCAGACACTTACTCCGATCGTTCCTGCTGTAAAACGGTATCTGAGGCTTTTTTTATTTATCTGATTTTTTTCTGTTTCCATGGAACTTCTGAACGCTCACCTCCTGGTATCATTACAAATATACATAAAAACTCATTTTTATATTACCATGAAATTTTTTACTTTGCAATGCACATACCTTTTCAGACGCTGCTTTTCTTGTTTCCTTTTTCAGAAAATTGCAACCAAAGGGGCGCACCTGAAAATTTCTTTTCAAATGCGCCCCTTCGCTTTCTTTTTTTCTGTCAGATCAATCCGTAATGCTCCATCGCCTTTGCCACGCCGTCCCGCTCGACGGTATCGGTTACGTACTCTGTGTACGGATCCAGAATCTCATCATGTTTTCCAAGCGCAATGGTGTGTGCGCCGCACCGGAACATGGTAAGGTCGTTGCTGCTGTCGCCAAATACGTATGCATCTTCTTTCTCCAGCTGAAACTGTTTCAGCGCATAGTCCACAGCTGTTCCTTTGCTGCAGCCGTGCGGAACGATTTCGTATACACCGCCGCGGCGATCCATGATATCAAACTCCTGCTCAAATTCACGGTACATACGTTCTATATCAGACTGTGCATCAGTTACGATACAAAATTTATCGTAAATGATTCCTTTTGTCTCCGCTGTCTCCGCGAGTCCGATTCCGACAGCAGCGAAATAGGCACGGGTCTGCTCGACCTCCCGAAAACGGGATACCTCCGACGAAAAATAAACATTATCCGTTCCCTCCAGAATCATGCCGATCCTGCACTCCTTTAAAATAACCGGGATTTCCTCACAGCGCTTTTTCGGAATCGTCTGATGCATCAGGATTTCGCCGTCCCGGCGCAGATAGGTCCCGCAGCCGCACAGAAATCCGGAAAACGGAAGCTTTTTCAGCTCCTCGGGCAGCTCCGACCAGGTGCGGCCGGTATTAATAAACGTAAGATTTCCTTTTTCCGCTGTCTTTTTCAATGCATCGAGCGCGCTCTGCGGAATTTCTTTTGTAATCTCACTCAGTAACGTTCCATCAATATCAAAAAATAATGCTTTCACAAAAATTTCCTCCTCGTGTACTGTTTCCTGTTCTCTTTCTGACATACGAAAAAATGCCGAAGCTCTTGATTGTCAAGGCTTTCGGCATTTTCATTCCAGTCGAAGCGACGGGATTCGAACCCACGACCTCTGCGTCCCGAACGCAGCGCTCTACCAAACTGAGCCACGCTTCGATTTTATTTGTTTTCTGAACTCTCGTCCGTCAACAATAGCTATTATATATGATGTCTATAGGAATGTCAACACCTTTTTTGAAAAAAAAATAATAAAAAAATTTTTCAAATTTTTTCCCGATACTTCATACTTGTTTTCTTTTTCAAGTTCAACAGAAACATACTTTTTCCCAAAGGCTAATGAAAATAATACTCTTACCATTTCTTTTATCATTCGCATGATGTAATCTTTTTCATCGGTAAAATTCATTTTCCCATCTCCTTAAATGTTGGTTTAATTGTTTGGAACATATAAGCTAACTTATAAAACTTGAAGTTGTCTGATTAGCAATTATCTTTTGCAATTTATAACTGCATCAAAAAGAATACCAGTACACTCGAGAGTATTGTTACTGTCCCCATTATGATAAACATCATGGAAGTAAAACTTTTTGAAATTGGTCTATCAACATAACACTTTTTAGGATTGTTTGGATTATAATAAACTGTCATCTTACTGTTGATAGGCCACAACTGCTCCGCAAATTGACGCAAATTTGCAATAGTTCCAGTTTTTACATGTAGCCATCCTTTTTCATCTTCATAGACTTCTGATTTCATCGGTACAGGTACTCCTGATAGTTGCGTTGTTATAATTCCTCGAAATTTTTTCTTTGCTTTATAACAAGTTCCATTCACAAAGTACTCAACGATTGGGTACACTCTTCCATTTCCAGGAAACCCATATTGTTTAACAATACCGTCTGTCTTTTTTGTACACAATTTATTCTGTCTTTTACAATGATATTGAAAGTAACTCCTAGTAGAACTAATATTACACCAAGACCTCCAACTGTCATCAATTCTAACCATGCAATTTGTATTTCAGCCATAGTTTCATCACCTCAAATTCCGATTTTCTTAATTCTACAAACTTGAATTTCTATTTGTGTTGCCATGTCATTACATAATCTTTTTCTCCGGTAGCCTCATCTAAGCCACTATGCTGAATCTCAAATTCTTCATCTTCTTATAAAAGATAATTGTCCCTGCCGTTCTTTGGAT
>ENA-OQEB01000098-OQEB01000098.1-human-gut-metagenome-genome-assembly--contig:-NODE-98-length-33782-cov-2.058030_pt1 | contig 33782 bp, 30 predicted proteins | sample MGYA00242787_ERZ504619 | MGnify/ENA primary metagenome ERZ504619 (study PRJEB26092, sample SAMD00036317) | human gut metagenome | host: Homo sapiens | study: EMG produced TPA metagenomics assembly of... | reverse complement strand
CGGGAGCTAGCGTCAGCAAACATTTATTGGATGAGCATTTCACACTTTTATGGGCAAATGACTTCTATTACGATATGATAGGTTACCCCAAAGAAGAATATGAAGCTCTTTTCCACAATAAACCCGATTTGTATTTTAAAGGTTATGATGAAGCTTGGAATATATTATCCAAGAATGTTTACGAGACGATAGCTAATAAAGCCAGCGGTTACGAAACCGTTATCCAGATGCCAACGAGAAAAGGGAAAAGATGGACTAAAATCACCTCAACGTTTACCGACCAACTACAAGACGGCATCCCTATCTCCTATACGGTAATGACCGATGTAGAGGACGTAATGCGAAGGCGGATCGAGCAAACGATCACTTATGATAATATCCCCGGCTTCATATCCAAGCATAAGGTACATAAAGACGGCAGTTTTACATTGCTGGAGGCAAATGATAAATATATGGACTTCTCTGGTATCGATAAAAATTCTTTTTTATCTTTCAGTCCTTTCTCCCGTTTAGATGAAACAAGCCGTAATACGATGAACGCACATATCCCCTGTATGCTAAAAGGGGAACCTGTACATTTCGTTATCCAGTCGAAAGACAAAAACGGCAACGGCGCTTGGCTACAGTTGAACGGGGAATGTATCGGCTGGGAAGGTGACGAGCCTATCTATCTTATCGTTTACATCAATATCACCGACATTACCGAACAGAGGGAGTTGCAAAAGAAACTGGAGAAACAGTCAAAGCAACTTAAAGAAGCACTAAAGTCGGCGGAACAAGCAACCAAGCCAAATCTGATTTTCTCGCCCGCATGAGCCACGATATCCGTACACCCATGAACGCCATCATGGGAATGGCGACTATAGCCAAAGCCCATGTAGATGAACGTGAAAGAATATTAGATTGTATGGAAAAAATCAATGGAGCCTCTAAATTATTATTGAGTCTGATTAATGAGGTTCTCGATATGTCCAAGATCGAAAGTGGCAGGTTAATTCTTTCGGAGGATGAGTTCAATGTGGGTGAGCTCTTGCAAGACTTGGTCGTTATGATGCAACCGGAGATCAAAAACAAACAACAAACTTTAAATATACACGTCAAGAACCTTAGGCATGAGAATGTAAAAGGCGATACGCAGCGTATCAAACAGGTATTGATGAATATCCTCTCGAACGCAATTAAGTATACGCCGGAGAATGGGCGAATCACGATAGAAATCTACGAGAAGGACCCTCATAACGGCATCGGAAATTATCAATTCGTGTTTGAGGATAACGGAAGAGGTATGAAACCGGAGTTTCTGGATAAGATTTTCGAGCCTTTCGAGCGTGCGAGCGATGATGAGATCAAGAGGATACAAGGCACTGGCCTCGGGATGTCGATCAGCCATAAGATCATTCAGATGATGGGAGGAGATATCAAGGTGGAGAGTGAATATGGCAAAGGTTCCCGCTTCACCATCGACATGCCATTGGTTTGTCGGGATCAGAAGCCCGATGATAAGATAGAGGTAGAAGGTTTAGAGGTTCTTGTGTAGATGATGATAAGATCGCTTGTCTAAACACGTCTAGCTGTTTGCGAGAGATCGGGATAAACAGTGAATGCGTATATTCAGGTAGCGAAGCTATAGAAAAAGTACGACAGCATCATTTAGCGGAGAAAGAGTATTTCGCCGTGATCATTGACTTGAAGATGCCTCAAATGAACGGCATTGAAACAACCCGGCAAATCAGACGTTTCGTGGGAGCGGACGTACCGATCATCATTCTCTCCGCATACGATCTTGAGGAATATGAGGCAGAGGCTAAGGAGGTTAAGGCCAATGGATTCATCACCAAGCCTCTCTATAAGTCCAAGCTACTCCAAGTATTGAGATCTTTCCTTGACGAAGGAGACCAGCCGGAACCGATCCGCCCATTCAAGTTATCAAACGTCGATTATTCCGGCAAGCGCATCTTGCTGGTGGAGGATAACGAGTTAAATCGTGAGATCGCCGTAGAGATCATCGGCAGCACCGGTATCACTATCGATACGGCGATAAATGGGCTCGACGCCGTACATAAAGTCGCCCAATCGGAAGAAGGATTTTACCAGATAATACTGATGGATATCCAGATGCCTATCATGGACGGTTATGAGGCGACCCGGCAGATTCGTTCCCTCCAACGAAGGGATATCGCACATATGCCAATTATAGCCATGACCGCCAACGCTTTTTCCGAAGACGTGACAAACGCTATCAAAGCGGGCATGAATTATCATTTGGCTAAACCGATTGATATTGGGGCGTTGATGGGCATCCTTAGTAAATATTTACAAGCGCCCGCATAAAGTTTATCTTGCGTATTAAAAGTTCATGTAATAAAATTGTCTATTTTAGCGATCAATTCGATTATAAGCATAAAGAGATTCATGAACATCAGACTTCGTTTTAAGTTAATCGCTTTGTTGATCGTCCTATCGCTGGCCGGGCTTTTGGTTTTCCAAGGATACTGGCTGAAAGGTTTATATGATACATTATATAAACAGATGGAGATCAATATAGAGGAAGCGATGAAGATCGCCGACTATAAGGAGTTGTTCCTGCGCATCCGATCTATCAAAAAAGAACAGGGAGCGCTGGGACCTCAAACCCAAGATGTGTACTTCAGCTCAGAGCTAGATCCGTCTAATAAGCAGAAGATGGACGCAAAAGCTCGATCCATCCGCAGAAAGAAGATCCTGACCTTAACCGGGAAGATATCTTCAAGACGGCAAATCCCGACTCACACATGAAACTACATATCGATTACGGGGATGAGGAGGACTTTAGCTCGATAGACTCTACCCTAACGGATTACCTATATGTAATCGGCGAGGTGGAGGACATGGTGCAGCAAGCGATGCACGCGAATATAGATTCTATAAAACCAATTGATTTCAAGACCTACAACAAATTATTAACCTCGGAGCTGGAGGCAAGAAACATCGTAACGGAACATGAGCTGGTAACGATTTATAAACCAAACAACGGGGACGAGAAGGGTTGGATGCATCTGGACAAGCCGGAACGATTCACTACGTGGAAAAACCCCGTGCATTTCGATTACCCGCTCCATAACGAGAGCACGTTACAATATCGCCTGTTCCTCAAATCGCCGGCCAGCGTGATACTCACCCAGATGAAAGGCATCCTGATCTCCTCCTCCTATTACTTTGCTGATCATTTGCGCTTTCATATACTTACTCCGCACCATCTTAAAGCAAAAGACCGTGGAAGAATTGAAGACCGATTTCACCAACAATATGACGCATGAGCTGAAAACCCCGATCAGCGTCAGCTATGCCGCCGTAGACGCATTATTGAACTTTAGCGATCCCGTCAACGAGAAACAGAAGAAATACCTGACGATCGTTAAAGACCAACTTATCCATCTTACCGGATTGGTGGAACAAATCTTGACACTCGCCGTAGAGAACCGCAGTACCTTCCGCTTGCGCCCCGAAACCATCTCATTAAACGAGTTGGTGAACTCCCTCATCGAGCAATACAAACTGAAAGCGAGCAAACCCGTGGAGTTTACTTGCTCCATCCCCGAGGATATAGAATTGGTGGCCGATCGTACCCACCTATATAATATGTTGAGCAACCTTATCGATAACGCGATCAAATACGCCGACAAGGAACCTTGCCGCATCGAAGCGACAGCCCGGCAAGACAATCACGAAACGACAATCTCCATAACCGATAACGGCCCGGGTATCAGCGAAGCCAACCAGCGGCAGATATTCGACAAGTTCTTCCGGGTTCCCAGCGGGAATATCCACAACGTGAAAGGTTATGGCCTAGGATTATATTACGTAAAAGACATGATGGGTAAACATGGAGGAACAGCCCGTGTGGAAAGCGTCCCCGGCAAAGGCTCCACCTTTACCCTGCATTTTAAATAATAATCCGAAAATAAAGTATCAAATATGGAAAAGATAAAAGTACTACTAGTAGAAGACGAGCCTACATTGGCCATGATCATCAAGGATACGCTGGATGGGAACGAGTTCGATATCACCCTAGCTGCGAATGGCGAGGAGGGCCTCTCCCGTTACGCGGAGATCAAGCCGGATATTATCGTAGCGGATATCATGATGCCTAAGATGGATGGTTTCACGATGGTCAAGTTGATCCGTAAGACGGATACGCATACCCCTGTCCTATTCCTATCGGCCCGTTCCGCGGCCAACGACGTGGTAGAGGGCTTCGAGCTGGGCGGCAACGATTACTTGAAAAAGCCTTTCGGCATGGCGGAATTGATCGTGCGCATCAAGGCGTTACTGCATAAGGTGTCCGTCCAAAGACCGGAAGCCACCTCTTTCCGTATCGGGCTTTATACGTTCGATTCCATCACGCAGACATTGGTCTACCGGGGAGAGAAACAACTCCTCAGCAACCGGGAATCCGAGATATTGAAGCGCCTTTGCGACAATAAGGACCAAGTATTACCGATGAAAGGGATCTTGATAGACCTTTGGGGGATGATTCTTTCTTCAACGCACGCAGCCTGCATGTCTTTATCACCAAGCTACGTCATAAGTTATCGAAAGACGAGTCTATCAAGATTTTGAATATCCGGGGAATCGGATATAACTGATCATTGATTGAATTGCTTCAATGCCTGTGCCATCTGGTCCGGGCATGAAGTTCCCCTTCCATGACAATCGATGCCAGACAAACGACCGATAGCGTCTTCGATGCGCATACCTTTCAATAAGGCGCACATGCCTTGCCCGTTACCGTGGCAACCTCCTACAATCTGCACATTCTCGATCACGCCATCCTTCGCGTCGATCACCATCAACTTAGAACAAACACCTCCTTGAGGCGTATAGGTTATACGTCGTGTTTCCATTTTCTTTTTCTCTCCTTTTTATAAACGAGTCGCAAAGGTATAAATAAAATTAACTACATTTGTAGCATCTAATTTACAAAAACATGACATACGAGGAAACGCTACACTATCTATATACCAGCATCCCGGTCTTCCAACACAGCGGAGCTTCCGCTTACAAACCCGGTCTTGGTACAAGTATCGCCCTAGATGATTATCTGGGAAATCCGCATAAAGCCTATAAGACCATCCATGTAGCCGGGACAAACGGCAAAGGCTCGGTCAGCCATCTATTGGCGGCCATTCTCCGGCAATCCGGTTTCAAGGTCGGGCTTTATACCTCTCCCCACTTAGTGGACTTCCGGGAACGCATCCGGGTGAACGGGAAAAAGATCTCCCAAGATTACGTGGTTGATTTCGTCGAGCGTCATCGTTCTTTCTTCGAGCCTCTCCATCCTTCTTTCTTCGAGTTAACGTCCAGCATGGCTTTTGAGTATTTCCGCGACCAGCAGGTAGATTACGCGGTTATCGAGGTCGGGCTTGGCGGTCGTTTGGACAGTACGAACATTATCACTCCGATCTTGAGTATTATCACGAATATCAGTCTGGATCATACGCAATTCTTGGGAGATACGGAGGAGAAGATAGCGGCGGAGAAAGCCGGCATTATCAAGAAAGGCGTACCGGCACTTCTTGGGGAAGCCGAGAAACAATCGGTTTACGACGTTTTCAAAAACAAGGCGGAAGAAGTTGGCGCACCTTTCTACTACGCCCAACGAATGGACATGGTAAAAGACGAGTGCAGGCTGACGGTCGGTGGCAAATGGTTCTTCCCTTCCGTTGAATATGGAGAAATCCAAGGAGAACTTGGCGGTGAGGTGCAGGTAAGAAATACTGTCACCGTATTATCCGCCATCCATATATTACGAACGGAATTGGGTGTAGATATCATCCCGGAAGCGGTACACGAGGGTTTCGCCCACGTAACGAAACTGACGGGATTGATGGGACGTTGGCAAACCTTGCGATCCAAACCGACCGTCATTTGCGACACGGGGCATAATGTAGGAGGCTGGGAGCATCTAGCGGAGCATCTGAAAGTCTTGCGTCAATATTGCGGGCAAATCTATATGATCGTCGGCATGGTAAACGACAAGGATATCGATGGCGTATTATCCTTGATGCCGCAAGACGCTTTTTATTTCTTCACGCAAGCCTCCGTGGAGAGAGCGATGCCCGTAGAGGATTTCGCCGTGAAAGCCATGCGTCACGGACTGTCCGGTACCCTTTGCGATACGGTGCAAGACGCTGTCGAGAAAGCGTTAAGAAGGGCTCGTGAGAACGACCTGATCTTTATCGGAGGCAGTACGTTTATCGTAGCGGACGCTCTCCCCTTGTTCATGAAAGAAGACGAATACAAATAATATAACTCTATAAAACAAATATCATGATAGAAAAAATTCATCAGAAACTAAGCGACTCGAAAGTCGCACGCTGGAGTGTACTCGCTTTGGCGGCATTCACGATGCTTTGCGGATACTTCCTTACGGATGTAATGGCTCCGCTTAAACCGATGTTGGAAGAACAGCTAAGCTGGACGAGTACGGAATATGGTTGGTTCACCAGCGCTTACGGCTGGTTCAACGTATTTCTTTTCATGTTGATTATTGGTGGTATCGTTCTGGATAAGATGGGTGTCCGTTTCACGGGTGTCGCTTCCTGTATCTTGATGATTATCGGTTGTTCCATTAAATATTACGCCATCTCGGATGCGTTTACGATGGAAGGAGAGCTTTTCGGATGGAAAGCGCAAGTGATGGTGGCCGCCCTCGGATACGCGATCTTCGGTGTCGGCGTGGAGACCGCCGGTATCACGGTATCTAAGATTATCGTACGGTGGTTCAAGGGAAAAGAGATGGCGTTGGCTATGGCTTGGAGATGGCTACGGCTCGTTTGGGTACGGCCTTGGCTTTATCTATCACGGTTCCCGCCGCCAAGTACTTCGGTAGCATCTCCGCTCCTATCTTGCTTTGTCTTTGTATGTTGTGTATCGGTTTGATCGCCTTCCTCGTATTTTGCGTGATGGATCGCAAGCTGGACGCTTCGATGGACGCTATCGAGCAAGCCGAGGAGGAAGAGCCTTTCCGTTTGAAAGATATCTTATTGATCGTTACTAATAAGGGTTTCTGGTTGATCGCTCTGCTTTGCGTATTATTCTATTCGGCCGTATTCCCCTTCTTGAAATACGCTACGGACTTGATGGTCAATAAATATAACGTAGATCCGGAGTTGGCGGGAAACATTCCGGCTATCTTACCTTTCGGCACGATTCTTCTGACTCCGTTCTTCGGTAACTTATACGACCGCAAGGGTAAAGGGGCGACGATCATGATCTTTGGCGCCTTGATGTTGATCGGCGTGCATTTATTATTCACGCTTCCGATCTTGAATCAGTGGTGGTTCGCCACGATCGTGATGATCGTATTGGGTATCGCTTTCTCCTTGGTCCCATCGGCGATGTGGCCATCTGTTCCGAAGATTATCCCGGAGAAGCAATTAGGCACGGCTTATGCCTTGATTTTCTGGGTACAGAATATCGGTCTGAGTATGGTTCCCTTATTAATCGGCTGGATATTGGATACGTATTGCAAGATCGACAATGGTACGGGCAAACCGGCTTACGACTATACGATACCGATGGCAGTCTTCACCTGCTTCGGTGTACTCGCCCTCTTCATCGCCTTGATGTTGAAACGTGAGGACCGGATCAAAGGCTACGGCCTTGAATTGCCGAACATCCAAAAGGACGCCGATAAAGCCGAGGCCGAGATAATCGCTAAAGAGATGATCGCGGAGCCTTAATAAAGCTCATAACCCTAAATAAATGGAAGGCGCTGTAAACCAAGTTTACAGCGTCTTTCTTTTTGATGACTGAAAACCATCGTCATTGGAACACACAAAAAGTTCGTTTGAAAAAGAGAAGTAGCGAAACAACTACAATATGCCTTATTCATAAAATCTTTTTTAGCGGTAATATTAATAAAAAACACCCTTGATTTTCGGAACGGCATATTGAAATGTGGCATTTATCCGTGGTCCAGCCATCCAAAAGGAAATCATATGTATAGGTCTTAACGCAGTGGCTCATATATTTCATTAGATCCTTATTATCAGTTAAGAATAGATATACAGCTTCACAAATATCGTTTTGATTAAAAAAGCAAGTGAGCGTGGAGGTTTTGAACACGACTTCCAATGTAATCTGGCTTACGTCATTCCACGTATAAGTGATCATACATAAATCCAGATCCTTCAATAACATCTGCGCTTTCCTTACCGGCAAACCAATTACTTGATGGGATAAGCTTATTATCTCGGAATAATCCTTTTGAGGATATTGATTTTGAGTTTCCATTGATTTCTGTGTTTATCATTCGCAGACAAAATAAGCTTACCGCCTGCTGATATACCATCAATCCCCCTGATAAAATATCAATGTCACGACTAATATTATCAGATGACAGGGATAAATGATATATCTGACTACGTATTGTCGGTAATGCAGGATCATCATGATAGACACCTAACAAATTACGATGAATTTATGTTTCTCTGGCTATGAATAAAATTGGGTGCGGTTACCCCGGATATCTGACATGATAGTAAGATAACTCAGATTTAATACTTATTTTTGTGACAGGATCAATAAAAACTGACATGGAAACAACATTTACCAAAAGAAATAGTCATGGAGCCAACTTAAAACGTTGGAGAGAATGGAGAGGCATCAAACAAGAAGTGCTCGCCGACAAAATTGGGGTATCACAAGCCACCTTATCCGGCTACGAGAAAAAAGACGAATTGGAACCTGAGGTATTGGAAAAGGTCACGAAAGCTTTGGATATTCCGATAGAGGCGATCACGGAATTGAATGAAGGGACATCTATCAATATTTTTTCCGGCACGTGGCAAGATAACGCAAGCGGAAATGTTCAAAATCAAACATTCAATCCCATCGATAAAATAGTCGAGCTTTACGAACGATTACTAAAGGCCGAGCAAGAAAAGGTTGCCATGCTCCATGAAATCATAAAGGATAAATAAGTATCGATTATAGAGACCGTAAGCGAAAATGAGATAATCTTGACATTATGATCGAAATAACAGAATAACGATGTCAAGACCTTTTTACAAATAGAGAAAAAGAGGGAGAGACCTATGATGAAATCATACGTTTTCCCTCATTTTCTTGCCTAAACACCCCTGTTTGGACTCAAAAGTAATAGAGTTAGGTAACACAAAAGGCTGTATTAGGCAACACGACCGTATGTATTAGGTAACGCAACCGTATGTATTAGGCGATACATACGGAAGAAACAGCCCTCGCATCCTATAGAATTGATCGATACACCCGTATAAAATGGCTATTTTCACCTAAAAATATGAGATACGATGAATTAATCTCGCTAGAATAAAAAGGCCTATTTCCATAAAACACTACAAGACAACCAGATGCTATTATTCTATGCCATTTTCGGAAGCAAGGCGTACCTTGGCCCGGAAAAAACGCTTCTCCGGGAGTTTAGATTACAGAATGTCAAAACGTCAAACCTACTCTTTTATGCGTGATGCCCATCGTGGGCCCCTTATTAAAGCCATATATAGTTCACCCGATAAAACAGAACGTTTATAAGGATATCTTCTTATCTTCGCGTATCACATAAAACAAACATTAAATACTATGATCTGTTTCCCGAACGCAAAGATAAACCTAGGTCTGAACGTGGTAAGCAAACGTCCGGACGGTTATCATAATATAGAGACCATCTTCTATCCGATCCCCGTGAAGGATGCCCTCGAGATCGTCGCCTCGGATCGGACCTGTTTCACGCAAACCGGAATCCGGTAGACGCTCCCCAAGAGAAGAACCTCGTCATAAAAGCACTGAACGCCCTAAAGACGAGATACGAGATTCCCCCGCTAGAGATCCATTTGTTGAAAGCGATACCTTTTGGCGCCGGGCTTGGAGGAGGTTCCGCCGATGCCGCTTTTATGTTGAAGCTGGTCAATGATTTCTGCGGTTTGGATATTCACCCGGATGAGTTGGAGGCGATAGCGTCCACCATCGGACGCCGATTGCCCGTTCTTTATCCGTAACACGCCGGTATTCGCGACCGGCACGGGAAACCAATTCGAGCCCGTGGACTTGTCCTTGAAGGATTATTATCTATGCTTGGTAAAACCGGATGTAGCCGTCTCCACCCCCGAAGCCTATTCGATGGTAACACCCGCCGCGCCCGAGACCTCCTTGAAAGAGATCATCCGGCTACCGGTATCCGAATGGAAAGAGCGATGGTGAACGATTTCGAGCGAAGCGTATTCCCGAGACATCCCGTGATCGAGCGATCAAGGATACCTTATACGAGGGAGGCGCCTTATATGCCGCCATGTCCGGCTCCGGATCGTCCGTGTTCGGTTTGTTCGAAAAACCAACCCATTTCAAGGAACAATCCCTGTTCAGCGATTGTTTTCTATGGGAAGGACAATTATCATGAATCAAATAGAGACTTTTTTTGATACGATGGCGGAACGCTGGGACGCTGTCTGCGTACATGATCCGGGAAAGATCCGGACGATATTGGATCGTACCAACCTGCGGCAGAACGCCCGCATCCTCGATGTCGGTTGCGGCACGGGGATATTGGAAAGTTACCTGCTGCCGTACGAACCCCGCCAAATCGTAGCTATCGATATAGCGGGCCAAATGATCGAGAAAGCACGCATGAAATATCCGGATCATCCGCTCATCGAGTTCCTCCAAGAGGACGCTATGAGCTACGAGGGGAAAGGATTCGACTATATTATCCTATATAGCGCTTACCCGCATTTCATGCGGCCGGAACGGTTGATCGAGCATATGAGCGGCTTGCTCGCGCCCGGCGGTAAATTGGTTATCTGCCACAGCGAGAGCAAGGAAAAGATCAATACGCACCACCATCGGCACGCCGATCGATTATCGCTGCCCTTGCCCCCGGCCCGAGAGGTGGCGGCATTGATGGAGCCTTATCTTCTTCCGCTCGTCGTAGAGGATACCGAACAGCTTTACATCGTTTGCGGAAAACGTTTATCCTAAACTAATTATATATGGACAGAAAAACTAACTTAATTCCGGCATTGCTTCTTTCCGCCCTTTCGCTTTACGCCATGGAAGACGTGAAAGTAACGCAATTCCAGCACGCAGGCCCGTTCACGGTCAACAAGCCGATCCTAGCGGACAGCCTCAACGTAAATGGCAAGCCTTTCGAGGCGAAGAATCTATTAAAAGCGACCTTACCGTTCGAGCAAACGCTTGCGAACGCCACGGTACTCGACGCTGACACGGCAGGCGCAATCACCTTCGCTGCCCCGCGAAAAGGATATGCCCTGCATCTATTCTCTTTCTTCTTGAACAGCGACCGGTACGTAAAAGGCACGCTCGATATATCGGGTCCCGGGGCGTTCGAAGTATTCGTCAATGATAAACCGGTCGGAGCCTCCTCCGAGTTGGTGATGGAACCCCGCCGCTATCAAGTAGTCGTTAAATACCTGACAGCGGAAACAGACACTTGTCCTCCCAGCCTAAAGGCTACCTTCAAGAGCGAGGCGGAAGCGAAAGTCGTAGCTTCCTTGAACCCGGAGAAACGCTACACCCTTCTGAATATCCTAGAAGGAAAGGATTTCCAAGGCGTAAGTGTCTCCCCGAACGGAAAGTATGCCTTGGTAAAATACGTCAACCGGTTCCCGGAGAGCAAGAGCGAATCGTACGGGCAATTGATGGATGCCGCTACGGGACGGGTCTTATTGCAAGACGGAGGTTTCTTGACAACCGCCAAATGGATGCCTAAAAGCAATCGATTGTATTACACCCGCACCGGTCTGGACGGTACGGAGTTGGTAACCGTAGATCCGTCTACCTACCAACAAACGGTATTAGTCCCGAACCTTCCGAAAGGGCGGTTCGTATTCACCCCCGATGAGTCCACGCTTCTCTATACCGTAGAAGAGGAAGGTCCCAAGGAAGGGACGGACTTGATCCGTGTATTAGAGCCGGCAGACCGTATCCCGGGTTTCCGTGACCGCTCCTTTATCTGGCGGTATGACTTAAAAACAGGTTTGTACGAGCAACTTACTTTCGGGCATACGGACACTTATATCAATGATATCAGCGCTGATAGCCGCTATCTATTGTTCAGCACCAGCGACCGGGTGTACACCTCCTTGCCGCACTCCCGCAACTCCCTTTATAAATTGGATTTGCAGACCATGGCGATCGATACGATCTGGGAGAAAGCCCCGTACGTAAACCAAGCCGCCTTCTCGCCCGACGGTAAACAGTTATTGGTAGCTGGGGCAGGCGACGCTTTCGACGGGATCGGACGAAATATCAAGCAAGGACAGATCTCCAACTCGTACGACGGGCAGTTATTCCTATACGATCTGGCAAGCCGTAAAGCCTCCCCTCTCACCAAAGACTTCAATCCGAACGTGATCGATGCCGTATGGAACCGCTTCAACGGGCAAATCTATATCCTCTGCGAGGATGAGGATTATCAACGGATCTATACGTGCGACCCAGCAAACGGGAAGATCAAGCAAGTAGCCGCCTCCGAGGATATTATCATGTCGTATGCGTTGGCCGACAACGCTCCGGTTCTCTTCTATTACGGACAGAGCGCGTCCAACGCCAACCGCCTTTACGCTTACGACCTGAAAGGTGGAAAGAACCGCTTGGTGTATGATCTCTCGCAAGATAAATTAAAAGATATCGCCTTAGGCGAGGTACACGACTGGAACTTCAAGTCGGATGACGGTACGACGATCCAAGGTCGTTATTACCTACCGCCTCATTTCGATCCGAATAAGAAATATCCGATGATCGTTTATTACTATGGCGGTACTTCCCCGACGAACCGTGCGCTGGAGATGCGTTATTCCATGCATATGTACGCCGCCCTCGGATACGTGGTCTACACCTTAAACCCTAGCGGAACGACAGGTTTCGGACAGGAATTCGCCGCCCGCCACGTAAACGCATGGGGCCTGAAGACCGCCGATGAGATCATCCAAGGTACCAAGCTGTTCTGTAAGGAGCATTCGTTCGTGAACGAGAAGAAAATCGGTTGCATCGGTGCCAGCTACGGCGGATTCATGACACAATACCTACAAACCCGTACGGACATTTTCGCCGCCGCTATCAGCCATGCCGGTATTAGCGCGTTGAGTAGCTATTGGGGAGAAGGTTATTGGGGATATGGCTATTGCTCCGTAGCGAATGCCGGCACTTATCCTTGGAACGCCCCGGAGTTCTTTACCAAGCAAAGCCCGTTGTTCAACGCCGATAAGATCAAGACCCCGCTCCTGTTGCTTCACGGCAACGCCGATACGAACGTACCCATCGGGGAAAGTATCCAAATGTTCGCCGCCTTGAAGATACTAGGGAAAACCGTGGAATTCGTGCAGGTGGATGGCGAGAATCATGGTATCGTAGGCTATCAGAAACGTATAGGCTGGCAAAATACCATCTACGCATGGTTCGCTAAATGGCTGAAAGACGAGCCGGAATGGTGGAAAGCCTTATATCCGGATCGTACTTTATAAGAATATTTATTTGAACGAAAGCGTCTGTGTCTCCCGCAAGGGAATCGCAGGCGCTTTATTCGTTTGCTCAACCCCGGCTGTCATCCGGATCAGCTCCGTTTACGAACGGTAATTTTGATACAAAGATCCGTAATATGTATACATGCGCCTGAGATAAATCCGAATATCTTTGTAATGTTAAACAATAATGATATCCTTATGAAAACAAAAGCAATCGCACTCTTCCTGCTAGGCTTCATACCAGCCTTCGCACAAGATATCCCAACTTCTAAAACAGAACAAAATATGGACAGAATCGAACGCTGTAAAAAGAATTACACCGAGCTATTCGGAGGCGAGGCATTGACCGGACAAGGAACAGATCCGGAAATGATGGACATTCTCCAGAAATTCATCTTCGGGGAGGTATTCCGCACAGGAGATCTTGATAAAAAGACCCGGGAGCTTATCACTTGCACCGTATTAGCCACGATGCAAACCTTGCCCCAACTGAACGCCCACGCCAAAGCGGCGCTAAACGTAGGCGTCACTCCCATCGAGCTACGGGAGGCGATATATCTATGCGCTCCGTTCATCGGTTTTCCGAAGACATTGAATGCCTTAAATACCATCAACGAAGTCTTTAAGCAACAAGGCATCGCTTTGCCTCTGGAGAGACAAGCTACCGTTACGGAAGAAGATCGCCACGAGAAAGGACAAGCCATACAAAGCCGACTTTACGGCGAGGGAATCAAAGAGGCCATGAGGAACGTCCCGGGAAATATGGGTCCGGAAGTAGAGCGATTCCTCACCGAATTCTGCTTCGGAGATATCTATACTCGCAACGGGCTAGACCTGAAAACCCGGGAGTTACTGGCTTATTGCATACTAACGACCCTTGAAGCCGAAAGCCAACTACACTCGCATCTCGAAGGAACTTACTGGCCGGCAATAGCAAGGAGACCTTAACGGCGGCGGTTATACAATGTCTTCCTTATATCGGCTTCCCTTCCGCTATCAAAGCGTTGAAAATCATTAAGGAATCCTCTCAGCCCGCCCCAAAGAAGAACTTAGTCCGCCTATCCAAGATCACGGTCGATCCCGCCCAGTTGGAGCGTTATAACGCCTTTCTGGAAGAAGAGATCGAGGCTTCCATGCGTCTAGAGCCGGGTGTTCTTACACTGTATGCCGTATCGGAGAAAGAACATCCAAATAAAGTAACCATCCTAGAGATTTACGCGGATCAAGACGCTTATAAAAGCCATATCCAAACGCCCCATTTCCAGAAATACAAACAAGGAACATTACAGATGGTGCAAGAGTTGGAGCTGGTAGATAGCACGCCCCTGATCCCCGGACTAAAGATAAAATAAAACAAGAATCCCCGCTTTCCGGCACGAAGCCATCTAAGCGGGGATTTCATATATCCGTGAAAATCTAAATGACTTGTTATTCGATCATTTGATATTCGGATTCAATTTATGCCATTCGGAAATAGCGGGAAGCACGCCCATAGCGATCACCTCGTCACGTAAAGCGCAAAGGTGCTTGTAGCTCTTCTCCAAGGCAGCCTCTTCTTCCGGTGTACCGTGCACCTCTTTCAACGCTACGCCGTCTTTCGTAATTGAGGTCTCCCAAGCCATCATGATATGATCGAACTTACCGTTTGATACATAAGCGCCAGCCGGCCAACGGAACGGTTTACCACCCATCGCAGCTGCGATCATCTCGATAGATACATATGACGGGCTTTGGAAGGAAGAACGGCCCCGCAAAGCGATAATGTTAGCGCCACCCTTCGTAACCTTGGTTTGTATCTCCGCCCATTGATCTTTCGTCAAGGCATCCGTACCGATAAGTTCCGTCAAAGGCTTGCCATCCACCTTAGCGGTAGAGGCGAAAACAGCCATTTGCTCGCCATGACCGCCATACGTACGACAATTCTCAACCTGATCCATAGAGATACCGAAATGTTTTGCCAACTCACTGCGTAAACGAGTTGAATCCAATGCGGCCAACGTCGTAACCTGAGAAGGTTTCAAGCCGGAATACAATAAGGTAATCAAACCGGTAATATCCGCCGGGTTAAAAATAACCACGATATGCTTTACGTCCGGGCAATAAGCCTTTACGTTCTTGCCGAACTCCTCGGCGATAGCGGCGTTTCCTTTTAGGAGATCCTCACGGGTCATACCTGCCTTTCTTGCGGCACCACCGGAGTTAACGATATATTTAGCGCCCGTCAAAGCCTCCTTGATGTCTGAGGTAAAAGTGATGTTTACACCCTCGAAACCACAATGGAATAATTCCTCGGCGACTCCCTCCAAACCCGGTGCGTAAGGGTCGTACAAACAAATGTTAGAAGTTAGTCCCATCATAATAGCGGTCTGTGCCATATTAGAACCGATCATACCTGCTGCGCCGACAATCGTCAGCTTCTCGTCTGTGAGTGTTTTCATAAGAAACCTTGTTTTTAAATGTTTATTTTTCTTTTCGACACAAAGATACGAGATTGAGAACTCTTGTCCTAATCATAAAAACGAATCCCCCATAAATAAAAGTTATGAATAGCGTCTCTATGATTATTCCAAGATTATCACGTACCTTTGTATTATGAAAACATTTAAACTAGACAATTGGTTGCCCACGACGAAGAAAGAAGTCGAGGCACGGGGATGGGATTACCTCGACGTGATCCTTTTCTCGGGAGACGCCTATGTGGATCACCCCTCTTTCGGGGCGGCCGTGATCGGTCGTGTATTGGAAGCGGAAGGATTACGGGTAGCGATCGTACCGCAACCGGATTGGCGGGGAGATTACCGGGATTTCAAGAAGCTGGGCGTTCCCCGGCTTTTCTTCGGTGTATCCGCCGGTGCCATGGATTCAATGATCAACCATTATACTGCCAATAAGCGATTACGCAGCGACGACGCCTATACGCCGGACCAACGTCCGGGAATGCGCCCGGATTATCCGAGCATTGTCTATACTAAAATACTGAAAGAATTGTATCCGGATGTCCCCGTCGTATTGGGTAGCATCGAGGCCTCATTACGCCGGCTTACGCATTACGATTATTGGCAAGATAAGCTATTACCGGGAATCCTTGCCAGTAGCCCGGCCGATTTATTGATTTACGGCATGGGCGAGAAGCCGATCAAGGAATTGGTGCGCCGCCTAAAGTCCGGCATTCCTTTCAACGAGATCAAGAACATCCGCCAAACGGTTTATCTGGCAGACAAAGAGGATGCGAAAGACGACGATATCGTGCTCTTCTCGCATGAGGAATGCCTAAAAGATAAATTGAAACAAGCGAAGAATTTCCGGCATATCGAAGAGGAATCCAACAAATACAATGCCTCACGTATCTTGCAAAAGGTAGGAAAGCAAGTGATTGTGGTGAATCCTCCCTTCCCTCCAATGACGGAAGCGGAGATAGATGCCTCCTACGACCTTCCCTACACCCGCTTGCCGCATCCCAAATATAAAGGGAAAGTGATACCGGCTTTCGAGATGATCAAGTTCTCGGTGAATATCCACCGGGGTTGTTTCGGAGGATGCGCGTTCTGTACCATATCGGCGCATCAAGGGAAGTTCATCGCCTCCCGAAGCAAGGAATCGATCTTGAAGGAAGTGAAAGCGATTACCGAAATGCCGGATTTCAAGGGATATCTAAGCGATTTGGGAGGCCCTTCCGCCAATATGTACCGTATGAAGGGGAAAGATGAGCGGATTTGCGCCAAATGCAAGAAACCGTCTTGCATCTCCCCCGTCGTTTGCAAGAACTTGAACGCGGACCATACGCCGCTACTGGATATCTACAAAGCGGTAGATAGACTTCCCGGGATCAAGAAGTCGTTTATCGGAAGCGGCGTACGCTATGACCTGTTATTGCACCGTTATGCGGATGAGTCTTTAAACAAGGCAGCTCAAACCTATACCGAGGAATTAATCGCCCGCCACGTATCCGGCCGTTTGAAAGTGGCCCCGGAGCATACGCAAGACGAGGTGTTGAAACAAATGCGTAAACCGTCTTTCTCGCAATTCGGACAGTTCAAGAAGATATTCGATAAGGTAAACCGGCAATACGGGTTGAACCAGCAACTCATCCCCTATTTCATTTCCAGCCATCCGGGATGTACCGAGGCGGATATGGCGGAGCTGGCGGTGATCACCAAGAGCTTGCATTTCCAGTTGGAGCAAGTACAAGACTTCACGCTACGCCGATGACATTGGCTACGGAGATGTATTATACTGGATATCATCCTTATACGTTGGAGAAAGTATATACGGCCCGCTCAAAAGAACAGAAGTTGGCACAACGCCAGTTCTTCTTCTGGTATAAACCGAGTCACGCCGTCAGATCATGCAAGTATTGCAAAAGATGGGACGAAAGGATTTGATTGAGAAATTATTCGGTCGGAATGGTGGTACGAATCCCGCTCCCAGAAAAAGAAGATAATAGACTTTTGAGATTAGCTGTATCGATGAATTACGAGAGTAATCGCATCGTATCACGGGAGTAGTCTTGATGGATAACGAGAGTAGTCTCGACAAGCGATGAGACTACTCTTGTTATTCCTTATGATTATTCTTTCATGGCGATCACCTCGATCTCTACCAAACCATTCTTCGGCAGTGTCTTAACGGCTACCGCTGAACGTGCGGGAAATGCGCCTTCGAATTGAGAGGCGTATACCTCGTTCATAACGGCGAAGTCGCCCATATCCGCTAAAAACACGGTTGTTTTTACGACATCATTGATGCTATAACCAGCCTCTGCCAAGATTGCGTGAACATTCTTGAACGCTTGGGCGGTTTGTTCCTTTACGGATCCCTCAACGAAAAGTCCCGTAGCAGGATCGATACCCAGCTGTCCGGAAGCGAACAGCATATTACCTACTTGCACCGCTTGGCTATACGGACCGATAGCGGCGGGAGCGTTTTTTGTAGCGATAACTTTCTTCATTTTCTTCTTTAGTTTATATACATATTATTATTGTTGCTCGTTCATACGTTGGCGAACCACTTCGTACACCAAAATAGAAGTGGCTACAGATACATTCAAGGAGCCGATCGTTCCGAATTGCGGAATCTTTACCATATTATCGCAGATGCGCAAGTTCTCCTGAGACACACCCGTATCTTCCGCTCCCATCACGATCGCTACCGGTCCTTCATACTTCACCGCCGTATAATTCTCCGCCGCTTTCTCGCTGGCGGCAAATACCTTCACCCCGCTTTGCTGCAAGAAACGGATCGCTTGGTTGATACTCTTCTCCTTACAAACCGGCAATACATGCAAGGCGCCGGCAGAGGTCTTGATCGCGTCGGCGTTCACCGAAACGCTTCCTTTTGCCGGAATCACGATCGCATCGACTCCCGCACACTCGCAGGTACGGGCAATAGCGCCGAAATTACGCACGTCCGTAACCCCATCCAGCAATACGATGAAAGGATCTTTTCCTTGCTCATACACAAAAGGAATGATATCTTCCAAGCTCTGGTAGGTAACCGCCGACATAAAAGCGATCACCCCCTGATGATTCTTTCGAGTCAAACGATCCAAGCGTTCAGCCGGAACACGTTGTACCGGTATCTCACGGCCTCTCAGTACCTCAAATAACTCTTTGGATAGATCCCCTTGTAAATCCCTTTTCACAAGGATCTTATCTACCTCCTTATCAGCCTGTATAGCCTCAATCACGGCACGAATGCCGAACACCATCTCGTTTTCTTTCATACTTTATATAACGCAAAACTATTAATTTCACAAATGTAGGGATAAATAATCAATTCTTCAAACCTTCAGCCTTCGCATAACATTCCCGGCATAAAGGCTCGTATTCGGATTGTTCCCCTAAGAAGACCCGTTTATCATTTCCCACGATACGATGGGATACGTAAGCCAAACGTCCGCATTTCACGCAGATGGCATGCACTTTCGTCACCTCATCAGCGATAGCGCATAGCTCCGGCATAGGACCGAAAGGAACTCCCTTATAGTCCATGTCCAACCCAGCCACGATCACCCGGATACCGTTAGCGGCCAATTGATTGCATACGTTTACCAATCCCTCGTCGAAAAACTGGGCCTCGTCTATCCCCACCACATCGATCTCGGAAGTGAACAATAGGATACTGGAGGAAGAATCCACCGGAGTAGAAGGAATCGAATTACTATCGTGCGAGACCACGTTATCCTGCGAATAGCGGGTATCGATCGCAGGCTTGAAAATCTCCACCCGCTGCTTGGCGAATTTAGCCCGCTTCAAACGGCGGATAAGCTCCTCCGTCTTACCGGAAAACATGGAACCGCAAATCACCTCGATCCGCCCTTGTCCCGGATACTGGAATATATGTTCTTCTGAAGGCAATGTCATTACTTTCTCCTTTTTGCCGGCAAAAGTACATAAAAAAGCGGAACCGCGGAAGCTTACTCACCGTATCACCGGTTCTAATTGTCACTGCACAGGCGTTGCAGTGGCATTGCCTATAGTGATACACGGTGTAAGGCTTCCATCGTCCGCCTCGTTATAAATTAAGGTTGGGCCGGTCTATTTTCCAGTTGAGCGACGGTATCTTCCGGTTCAGTAAAAATCCGCCTTATTCCTTCACCCATGCCTCTATTTTTGCCCGGTAATAAATAACTAGGTATATCTTATGAGAAGAATTTCATATATCCTGCTTCTGGGCATCCTTTTATCGGCATGCCAAAAGAACACAAAGTCCAAAGGCACGAACTTACCTGTCGAGGTGATCTCTCCAATAAAAAAGACAGAGACCGGCAGAAGTCGTGAATACACCTTTCTATCAAGACCCTATAATGAGACAGTCCTCTCTTTCCGCATCAATGGCCCCGTCTTGAATTTCGACTTACGGCCCGGACAAGCGTTCTCCAAAGGCAGCACAATCCTCTCGATCGATAACCGTGACTTCTTGATTCGCAAGCAGCAAACAGAGGCGCTCTACTCGCAAACCAACCAAGAGTATAAACGGATCGAGGCCCTTTACAAAAAGAATAACATCTCCGGAAGTAACTACGAAAGAGCGAAAGCGGATTTCCTTGTCGCCAAATCCAATTACGAGACCGCCGTCAACGCCTTAAGCGACACCCATCTGTCCGCCCCTTACGACGGATATATCCAAAATATCCATATCGAACCTTTCCAAGACGTGAAAGCGACCGAGCCGATCCTTACCTTCATAGAACTGGACAGGCTCAAGATCGAGACCTATATACCAGAGGAAGTCGCCTTACACTTATATGATAAAGAAAAACAGAAGCTATGTCAAATAGAAATCCATTTCGATACGGCTCCCGAACGGACAATCACCCCTTCCGATTTATATGTGTCTAAAAGTACGACAAACAATAACCTCTCTTATCTGCTGACCGCCATTGTCCCAAATCCAGATATGGAATGGCTGGGTGGAATGAGTGGAATCCTCTCGATCGACCTACCCAAAGAAGAGCGGTCTCAAAATCTATGGCTTCCCTTAACGGCTATCTGTCACCGCCCCCAAAAAGGAGATTATGTATGGGTGGTTAAAGGAGACAAGGTTAACTCCGTTCCCGTCAAACTCGGTGAGCAAAGAAATAACCAGATAGAGATCGTGGAAGGAATCACGGAAAATGACCTTGTCGTATTGACAAGGCAACGTTTCCTTTCCGAAAATAGTACCGTAACCATCCAAAAATAAGTAAGATGCAAAAATTCATCAAATATTTCCTGAAAAACAAAGCGGTTACATGGCTCCTGCTAGTCCTGATCTTGGCAGGGGGGCTGTTCTCTTACGCAAAGATGGGAAAACTGGAAGATGCCCCGTTTACGATCAAGCAAGCCTTGGTACTTACCCCTTATCCCGCGCCTCCCCCTCGGAAGTTCAGTCCCAAGTGACGGATGTGCTGGAAGAAGCCATTCAATCCTTAGGCGAGTTATACTATCTGAAGACAGAGAACCGGGCTGGACTTTCCAAGATCACGGTCTACGTGAAAAAGGAAATCCGGGCCGACGAGATGCAGCAGTTATGGGATAAACTACGCCGAAAGGTAAACGACGTACAAGGCAAATTACCTTCCGGAGCGGGAACCTCCATCGTCAATGATGATTTTGGCGATGTATTGGGTGTTTTCTACGGATTGACCGGAGAATCTTATACCTACCGGGAACTGGAGGATCAAGCCAAACTGATCAAAGATGATTTACTGAAAGTAAAAGACGTGGCAAAGGTAGAGATCTACGGCATACAAACTCCCGTAATCGATATCCGGATAAACCCCACGATCTTATCCAATCGGGGTATTACGACAGCTGATATCAAACGGGCGTTCGACGGACAGAATAAAATGGTAGACGCCGGGAGTATTCGCAACGGGGAGACTCGCATACGTATCGAATCCACCGGTAATTTTTACTCATTGGATGATATCCGTAACCTTACGATCGTATCTCATTCCGGCGAACATTTCCGGCTAGGCGATATCGCCCGTATTGAGGAGAGTTACCAGACTCCGCCCCAAAACTTCATGCGCATCAATAACAAGCAAGCGGTCGGTATCGCTATCTCTACCGTACCGACCGGGAACGTGGTCGATATGGCCAAGGCCGTGAAAAAGCGTATTCAATCATTTTCGGAGACCATGCCCAAGGGTTTTGAGCTCACCTCCATATACGACCAAGGATATGAGTCCGCCGTGGCCAACCAAGGATTTATCTTGAACTTGATCATCTCCGTCGTGACCGTAGTAGCGATCTTATTGTTCTTTATCGGTTTCAAAAACGGCCTTTTGATCGGTAGCGGATTGGTTTTCTCTATCTTCGCCACTTTAATTGTCATGTTCGCCAACGGGATCGCTTTGCAACGAATGTCTCTTGCCGCTATCATCATTGCGATGGGTATGTTGGTAGATAACGCCATCGTAGTATCGGACTCTGCCTTGGTAAATATGCAACGAGGCATGCGCAAACGTATCGCAATCATGAGGGCTTGCTCATCCACCGCCCTGCCTCTACTGGCGGCTACGGCTATCGCGATCCTCACGTTCTTGCCCATTTATTATTCACCGCATATCACGGGCGAATTACTTTCATCCTTAGTGATCGTGATCGGAGTATCCTTGATGTTCAGCTGGGTGTTTGCGCTTACGCAAACACCATTCTTCATCCAAGAGTTTGTACGGCGCCCCAGACCGGACGAGTTAACAGGGGTATTATTCTCTGGAAAATACTATGATTATTTTCGGTCTTCCCTACGCCTTGTCATCAAATACCGATACGCTACAGTAGGTATCTTATCCGTTCTATTGGTTATCTCCGCATGGAGTTTCCAGTTTATCCCGAAAGTGTTCGTGCCCTCGCTCGATAAGCAGTATTTCACTTTAGATATGTGGCTACCGGAAGGTACAGCCATCGAGGAAACCGATCGATACGCTACCGATATGGTCGAATCCATCCAAGAATATTCGCAGACGGAAATGGTTTCGACTTATATCGGACGGACACCGCCCCGTTATTATCTATCGAACGTTAGCTTCGGTCCCCAACCAAACTATGCCCAATTATTGGTAAAATGCAAGACATCCGGAGAGGCCCGGGAATTGCATGCCTTGCTACAAGACTCAATTCGCTTAAAATATCCGGAACCGCTCATCAAGGTGAACAAGTTTGAGTTAAGCCCGCTTACGGAAGCCTTGATAGAAGCCCGTTTCCTCGGACCGGACCCGGCGGTATTGGACTCTTTGACCGGAGTAGCTATCGACATTATGCGAAGGAACCCGAAAGTAACCGATGCCCGGAATGAATGGGGTAATATGACCTATATGATACGCCCGGTATATGATCCGGTAAAAGCCGGTTTCTTAGGTATCACCAAGGCTAATTTGATGGAATCCGTCAAATCCATCGAGGAAGGTACGGTTATCGGGATTTACCGGGATGAGGAAAAGAAAGTCCCGGTCTTATTGAAATCGGAGAAGAGCGGAATCGACGATCCCCGTTCATTAGGTGATTTCTCGGTGTGGAACGGAGAGAAATCCGCACCCTTGTCACAAGTAACCCGACAGGTAACCTCCGCATGGGAATATCCGCAGATCAAGACCTACAACCGGCAATTGTCTATGGCAGCGATGTGTGGCGTGAAAAACGGTTACACCATGTCTGAGGTACACGGTGAGATTCGGGAAGAGATCGAGAAAATGAACCTGCCCCAAGGATATAGCTTCTTCTGGGATTCACAATATAAAGACCAGACAGAGGGATTGCAAGCCCTTGTCAAATTCTTCCCGCTGGCTTTCTTGATGTTGGTTGTTATATTGGTCGCTTTATTCTCCAATTTCCGTCAACCGATAATCATCCTTTGCGTGCTCCCTCTCTCCTTAATCGGGGTAGCGATCGGTATGTTACTTACCGGGTTCGATTTCGGCTTTTTCCCGATCGCCGGATGGTTGGGGCTCTTGGGTATGATTATCAAAAACGTAATCGTATTATTAGACGAGATTAACACGCAACGTCGTAACGGTATCTCTCCATACGACTCGATCATAGAGGCAACCATCTCAAGGACTCGCCCGTCTTGATGGCGGCTACCACGACTATTTTAGGAATGGTGCCTTTACTTTTCGACGTAGCGTTCGGTGGAATGGCGGCGACTATTATCTTCGGACTCACCTTCGCCACCTTACTTACGTTATTCGTAACCCCGACGTTATACGCATTGTTTTACCGGATTCATTCACCTCACAAATAAACGATAAAAATGGACAAAGTATATATTATCAGCGGTCTCTTATCCTTCCTATCCTTCCCGTTAATCGCACAAAACAGCGATTATCAAGCGCAATATAGGGAAAAAGTCTTGGAATACAACCAAGACTTGAAAGCAGCGGGATACAACGAGGCCATGAAACAGGAAATGATCAAATCGGCCCGTGCGGATTTCAAACCGAAACTCTCGGCGGAAGGTAATTTCAATTATACCGGTAATCCGCTAGAATTATCGATTGATTTGCCATCTATGAATTCCCCCCTTTATTTTCAAGGTAAAGATCTGAAATATGGGGCGACTCTCTCCCTCTCGCAACCGATTTATACCGGAGGCGGCATTCGTGCCAACTACCAAAAAGCACGACAAGAAAAAGAGTTGGCATCCAATGAATCCGATCGTATAAAAAGCAATACCCTACACGACGCCGATATCTACTATTGGAATGCGGTAGCCCAGCACGAGCTGGTTTTCGTGGCACAGGCATTTCGTACATCCATACAGCAACTGGTGGACGTCGTACGCCACCGGGTAGAAGTCGAATACATCGATCGAAACGATCTTCTTATGGCGGAGGTAAAGCTAAACGATGCAGATTTCCAGTTATTGCAAACTCGTGATAACGCCGAGATCGCACGTTTGGCCCTTAATTCTTTCGCTGGTGTAAACCCGAGCGATACCTTGCCGATCGATCATTCCGTAATCGCCCTCAAACAATTTATCCCTTTATCGGATGAGATAGATAACGCGATAACCAGCAGGCCGGAATACCGGATCGCCAAAAACAAGATCGAGTTACAGGAATCATCCCGGAAAATAGCGGATGCCCATTTCTTACCCCAATTCCATATTGGAGTAGATGGAAGTTATTCTCACCGGGCTATAACTTCAAATCCGACCTAGATCCGAACTATGCGATCTACGCCAAGCTCAGTATCCCGCTCTTCGAATGGGGAAAACGTAAGAGTACCCGCAACGCTTCCTCGTACGCCATCAATATGGCTCAACAGAATCTCAGCAAGACGCAAGATAAGATCCGGCTGGAAATACAAACCGCCCATTACAACTATAAACAAGCTATCGATAAAGTCGAACTAACCGAGAGCTCATTATCAAAAGCATCCGAAAGTGAGCAAATGGCCATGGAGCGTTATAAGGAGGGGAATGTTTCCATCGTCGAGGTTATCAACGCTCAATTATATCATCAGCAAGCTCAGGTTAATTATATACAATCCAAACTAAACGCACAGATGGCGAAGACGGATTTCGAACGGGCAATTTATTATCTTCGCGAAAAAGAATAGGTCATGAAAGAAATATCATACGGGAAATCGGCATGTATCCTTTTGTTTTCGGCATTAGGGGTCTTTTCCTATTTCTTGCTGTTATATCATACGGAGCTACAAGAGCGCATCCCCGATATAAAGATCTCATTGATCGCTTTGTCCATCACGATAGCGGTATTCAACTTGTTCGGTTTCAGTTTACTGGTCAGCAGCCATTGGATGGCTACCAACTATCCATTATATTATATCGATAAAAGCCGGATGTTATGGCATTATCTGCTGGTAGCGATCCTATTGCTACTTATGAATTGTACCCTGTTTATCTCGTTGAAATGGATCACAAGCATTGGCGATCCTTTCGTGATCCGGGCAAAAGGGGCCGGTTTGGTAATAGCCGTCTGGTTCGTGGAGATGATCATTTTCAGCCTTCTCTTGATTAATTATTCGATGCGTTATACATTGAATTTATATAAGGAGAAACAAAGATTGGAAGCAGAATCTATACACTAAATATACCGCTCTCCAAAGCCAGCTAAATCCTCATTTCCTATTCAATAGCTTGAATACATTGATAGCAGAGATAGAGTATGATCCGGCTACGGCGGTCAAGTTTACGCAGCATCTATCCGAGGTATACCGTTACGTGCTCCGCCAGCAACAGTGCCAGATCGTCTCTTTAAAAGAGGAGCTTGATTTTCTGGATTCCTATATATTCCTCCATCAAGTCCGGCTGGGAGATTGTTTGTCGTTGGAACGCGATCTTCCCGACAACGTCATTGACCATCAATTGCCCCCTCTGACACTGCAACTACTAGCCGAGAATGTCGTGAAACATAATTATATCGACGATTTTAACCCGATGACCATACGGGTATATACTGAAAGGAACAGTCGATATCTATGCGTCAGCAATACATTACGGCCTAAAAAAGTCTCAAACGCATCCGGTAAAGGATTAAAGAATTTGTCGGAGCGTTATCAATTACTATGTAAGCAGGATATCCAGATCCGAAAAAATGATCACCAATTCACCGTATCAATCCCACTTATTTATGAATAATATCCAAGTAGCCATTATCGAAGATGAGAAACCGGCCGCCCGGTTACTGGAAGGTATGATAAAGAAATTACGCCCGCAATGGGATATCATCAAGATACCCGGAAGCATCGAATCATCCGTGGCTTGGTTCGCTTCCCATCCGCATCCGGATATCGTTTTTCTGGATATCCAGTTGTCGGATGGAAATTCTTTTTTATTTATAGAACAGGCTTGTCCTACAAGTCTCATTATCTTTACGACCGCTTACGATGAATATGCAGTCCGGGCCTTTACGGTAAACAGTATTGATTATCTATCAAACCGATACGACAAGAGAGATTGGAGGAAGCCATCCAAAAATTCGAGCATGTCACGTCTAAGTACAACCAGAAGCTCTTAGAGCAAAATGATTTATTGGAAGTACTCCATTCCCTCACGTATCCCGGCAAGAAATACAGGACCCGTTTCCTTATTTCCGGCAACGAGAAACTGATCACTTTACAGGTGGAGGATATCGCCCACTTTTATTCATTAAACAAGATCACCTTCGCTGTCACACGCCAAAACAAGGAGTACATAATCGATTTCCCGCTGGATAAACTCATGGAACAATTAGATCCCGATAAATTTTTCCGGACGAACCGGCAGACGATCATAAATATCGAATCCATCGTAAAATAGAGCCCTATTTTCAGAATAAGGTCATTGTCCACATAAAGCCGGAACATAAAGAGAAAATATTGGTCAGCAAAGAAAAATGGGCCTCTTTCAAGCTATGGTTGAATTATTAGACCTTTCGCCCATTGCTATAATACCGTTCTTTTCTATCGTCCCGATCCTTCTTATTCTTTTTAGGTTTGGGCTTATCCGGTTTCGCTGGTTTCCGATAGTCATGACGATGGTTGTCACGATCCCAATGTCTATCTGAGTCATGCCGGTCGTCTCTCCAATGATTGTCATGGTGAATGGTACCCCAGCGGTAATTCCAATAGTTATCCTCATATCGACGGCAGTCATGGGACGGGCGGCGATCCGGATATCTCGGATTCGCATACCATCCCCGATAATCATGGATACGTTGCGGATGCTCCCTTACAAAACGGACATATAGATTGAACTGGGCTGGAGTCAATATACGTTGGATCTTACGATCCCTTTCCATGCGCAAATCGTAAATACGACGAGCTGCCCGGTCCCAATACCGATAGTCACGGCGGGCCTCCTTCTCTATTTTCTGTCCGTACTTATGGATGATCTTATGGTATTCCGCTGCTTGGCGAGCGGGCAAATGCATCGCTTGCTCCATCCAAAGACAATTTTGACAATGCGGTTCATTCCACCCAAAACTGATCCAAAACTGGCTGTAAGCGGGTAAACTGCACAATATAGCCAACACACATAGTAAGCTGAATCGTTTCATGTCTTTTCAATTTTAAGTTAATAATAAAGCGAATCGTTTGTTCTTTTATCTAAGACTGCCCTACTTCAGAAAGGTTTAATCCTTGATACCCAACAAATCTTTCGCATTGGCAAGAGAAGCCTCTGTCAACGAGGCTCCGCTCAACATACGGGCCACCTCGTTCACACGTTCCTCCCCCTCTAATTGCTTGATACGGGTCAGCGTACGGTCTTTGGTATCCTTCTTATAAACAAAATAATGAGCTTGCCCCTTCGCCGCTATCTGAGGTAAGTGAGTGATAGCGAAAACTTGCATCTTTGTTCCGAGTTCTTGCATGATATCCCCCATTTTATCGGCGATATCACCCGATACCCCCGTATCTACCTCATCAAAGATAATAGTAGGTAAAGCGGTGAACCCGGCAATCATAGCCTTAATGCAGAGCATCAACCGGGAGATCTCACCTCCGGAAGCGGTTTGGGCTACCGGCTGCAATTCCGCACTCTTATTGGCGGAGAACATAAATCGGATATCGTCCATTCCATCGCTCTCCGGCTCTTTGCGAGGAAGGATGTCCACACGGAAACGGGTATTCGGCATCCCCAACGGAATAATCATCTTGACCAATTGCGAGGCCATCGCCGTGGAAGCGACTTTACGCTGCTCGCTAAGCACGGAGGCCTGTTGAAGCAACTCTTTATACGAGGCATCCAATTGACTCTCTAACAAACCGATTTGCTCATCGAAAGAATCGATCGCACGCAATTGCTCTTGGTATTGATCCCGTATAGCGATCAATTCATCCACGGTGGAGACACGGTGTTTTTGCTGGAGCGTATAAAGGGTATTCAAGCGTTCATTCACCCATTCCAATCGTTCTGGGTTGAACTCTACATCTTCCTTTAAAACGTCTGTCTCGGAAGCCAGATCATTCAAGTCGATATAAGCCGAGCGGATTCGCTCGGAGATTTCCTTGGCTTTCGGGAAATATCTTTCTAAGGAATCCACGGTGGAAAGGGCTTCCTTGAGTATTTGGATGGCTCCTTGCTCCTCGCCGTCCAAGAGTTCGGTTACCTTATATAAAGAGCTTTTGATCTCCTCCGCATGCGAGAGAGTTTCTTGCTCTTGCTCCAACTCATCCTGCTCATCCGGTTGAAGGTTGGCTTCGTCCAATTGTTCCAATTGAAAACGGATATAGTCCTCCTCCTGCTTGCTTTGAGCCGCTTTGTCCCTCAAATCTTTCAGTTCCCTTCGCAACGCCTGATAACGAGTAAATTCCTTCTTATAAAGAATGAGCAAGATCTCATTTTCGGCCATTACATCGATCACTTTCAGCTGGAAACGGTTGTCGCCCAACAATAGGTTCTGATGCTGCGAATGGATATCAATCAAGCGGCTTCCCAACTCTTTTAAGATCGTAAGGGAAACCGGAGAATCATTGACGAAGGCACGGGATTTGCCGGAGGCATAAAGTTCCCGACGCAAGATACAGCTATCCGCGTCGTACTCAAGGTCGTTACTTAGGAAGAAAGGCTCCAACTGATATTTTGAGACATCAAATACGGCCTCGATCACACATTTATCCGAACCTTTCTTTATACTCTTGCCATCCGCACGCTGTCCCAGCACCAAAGACAAGGCTCCTAATATAATTGATTTTCCCGCTCCGGTCTCACCCGTTATCACCGAGAAGCCTTTATCAAAGCGGATATCCAAATTGTCTATCAAGACAAAGTTCTGTATAAATAAGGATTTCAACATAACTATTTTACCTTACTGGTTTTTGAAGCTCTTCCAAGCGAGTGGATTGTGCCGGATAGATCTCGAACAGCATCTTATAGCCCTCTTGCCGCTCTTGTGTGGTCGCTTTCGAATAAATTGCGATAATCTCATCTAATTTAGCGTCGGCGAACATTTGTAGAAGCACAGAGGTAGGCCGGGCTTTCTTTACTTCCTGCAAGGCGGGAAGCGCACTAATGATCGTCGTACGTCCACGATCCGGATTTGCTGCCATTTCATCGAGTCCTTTCCGGTGATACGTGTACCACATTTCCCGGAAAGCGTCGGATGCGTTATCTTGCAAAGCCGTCGCTACGGCATGGCGGTTCTGGTTGCTATCAAAAGCTTTCCAGCCCGTCCACGACATCTCAGACTGGGCCATGTTCACGATTTGCTGGGCTTGTTGTATATAGGTAGTTCCACCTTTCGGAGCGAAACTATCGAAATCAAGCCCCAAGATCACATAGACGTAAAACACGATAGTGGCCGTAAGATTGCTGGTCAGCGTATTTGAGTTATAGTCCAACGGCTCGCCCTCCGTATACTCAAAATCCAACTGTTGATCCCTGAAATTCAGAAGAGTAGTTGTATAACTGGAATTATAGACCGGACGGCGGGCTTGTATCTGGATCTCGCTCTTGAAGTTCGTCTCATCCAATTCATTCACGATAATCGTCATCGTACAATCGATCTTCTCATTGACGGCAAACGTGGCATCCGTCCATTTCCGGTTATTCACGAACTCAGTCAAGGAGTTCTGTAAGGTCGTGAAGATTTGCTTGTTAGCGGTCGCAATTTTGTCTCCGTTCACCGTGATACGGGCGTTCAACTCTTGCGCCTTCCCACAAAAAGGAGCGGCGCAAAGCATGAATAGATAAAACAGTCTTCTTACTTTTCTCATTTCAATAATGTTACCAACTTATTTACGATATCACAGGCTACCTCCCGCTTCGTTTTGAGCGGATAGCTCGTTACTCCTCCGGCATTGTCGATAATCGTGATCTTATTGGTATCGCAACGGAAACCGGCACCTTGGTCTCGTAAAGAATTCAAGACGATGAAATCGAGATTCTTCCTCTTCAGTTTACCTTCGGCATGAGTAGCCTCGTCGTTCGTCTCCAAGGCGAACCCCCCATGACCTGTCCTTCCCGCTTGATCGCACCCAAAGAGGCGGCGATATCCGGTTCGGAACCAAATGAAGCGTCATCTCTCTCTCCGTTTCCCGTTTGATCTTCTGCTCGGAAGCATTCTCCGGACGGTAATCGGCGACAGCGGCACATAATATGGCAGCATCGCTACTCGGGAATGCGGTCATCGCCGCTTGGTACATTTCCCCGGCAGACTCAACATCGATTCGTTTAATAGCTGGATGATGTGTTTTTAAAGAGACTGGGCCAGCGACCAAGGTCACCTCCGCCCCTCTCTCCGCACAAGCTTCCGCTAAAGCAACCCCATCTTACCGGAAGAGTAATTACCTATAAAACGTACGGGATCTATCTTTTCATATGTCGGACCTGCTGTTATTTAAGATCTTTTTTTTTCAAGATCTTTTTGAGCGGAAAAGAAGTCTTCCAAAACCTCGATAATCTTATCGGGTTCTTCCATCCGGCCTTTACCAACCAAATGGCTCGCCAATTCCCCCTCGGCAGGTTCGATAATCCGGTTACCGAATGAACGCAAGCGCTCCAGATTCTGTTGGGTACTCGGATGAGCGAACATATCCAAATCCATGGCCGGAGCCACGAATACAGGGGCTTTACAAGAAAGATAAGTAGTTATCAGCATATTATCGGCGATTCCGTTCGCCATCTTACCGATCGTGGAAGCGGTAGCCGGAGCAATCAACATGGCATCCGCCCAAAGCCCCAGATCCACATGACTATTCCATGTACCATCCCTATTGGAAAAAAACTCGCTGATTACAGGGTGGCTACTCAACGTCGATAACGTAAGCGGAGTGATAAACTCTTTTCCCGCCGGCGTGATAACCACTTGTACCTCGGCTCCTTTTTTCACCAATCCCCGGATGATATAAGCGGCTTTGTATGCGGCTATACTCCCCGTAATCCCTAATATAATATGTTTATCTTTCAATATCATATATCGAATCAATTTATCTTTGCCAGTAGAGACGTAGCACGTTGCGTCTCTACAACCTCAACAAAAGAATCTCTTTGGCTACTTTTGAGTTTATATTGCCATATTCGCCAAGTTCCATCCCATTCGATCGATAGGTTCCACCAAAGCATCCAAGTCGGACTCCTTGATCCCATAGTCGGAAAGACGGGTCTTTAATCCCATGAAATGGAAAAAATCTTCCGTAGCCTCTATTGACTTTTGCGCCTTTTCATCGCAGATCCTTCGGTAATACCAAATATGACCTCTCCCATCCGGATCAGTTTCGCCGCTTTCTCCTTACGCATATAGGTCATGACACCCGGCAAGATAACCGCCAAAGTCTGGGCATGATCCAAGCCGAACTGCGCCGTCAATGCATATCCCATACGGTGTGAGGACCAGTCTTGGGGTACTCCTTGGCCGATCCAACAGTTCAAGGCATTCGTAGCCGCCCACATCAAATTAGCACGAATATCATAATCATTCGGATTTTGCAAGACCTTGCGGCCTTCTTCCACAATTGTCTTCATCAATCCCTCGGCAAAATAATCTTGAACCTTAGCGTTCACCGGATAAGTCAGGTATTGCTCGACCACATGGATAAACGAGTCAACGACACCGTTAGCCACCTGTCGCTCAGGTAAAGAATAAGTTACCTGCGGATCTAAGATAGCGAACTTAGGGAACACCAACGGAGACATGAAATTTAATTTCTCATGGACAGATTCCCGGGAAATTACCGCCCGTTCATTCATTTCCGAACCGGTAGCGGCCAAAGTCAGCACTACTCCTAAAGGAAGCGCTTTCTTTATCACGCCACCTTTCGACAAGATATCCCAAGGATCTCCCTCGAAAAACGTAGCCGAAGCGATAAATTTCGTAGCGTCGATCACTGATCCGCCGCCTACCGCCAGCAAGAAATCGATATTCTCCCCCTTCACCAACTCAACAGCCTTCATACAAGTCTCATAACGGGGATTCGCCTCAATACCACCAAACTCATAGGTATGGAAGTCTTTCAAAGCTGCCGTCACCTGCTCATAAATGCCATTTTTCTTAATGCTACCGCCACCGTATACCACCAGAACCTTACTTCCTTCTGGAAGTAACGCAGACAAACGGGCAATACTTCCTTTGCCGAACACAACCTTTACAGGATTGCAAAACTCAAAATTATTCATCGCCTTATTTTGAATTAAAGTCTCTCAAACGGATCTCTGTCAACATTTTCTTCGTATTCAACGGGAAATCGCCATTCATGATCCAAGAATAATAACCCGGATCCGACTTCAAGATCTCCGTTACCAAACGGCCTTTATACTTACCGAAGTTAATAACCTCCTCGCCTTTATCGTTGTAAACCATACGTCCGGCGAAATCCACATTATTCGAGTAGCAGGAATATTGGGAAAGGAAAGCAACGTCATTCTTCAAATCCGGATAGCGATCCAGCTGCGCTTTCAACACCTCATATGTAGCCAACGTATCAGCCTCAGCCGTATGAGCGTTCTCCAAGCTTTATTGCAATAGAATTTATAAGCGGCAGATAAACGTACGTTGCTCCATCTTATGGAAAATCGTCTGTACATCGATAAATTTGCGCCGGTTCAAATCGATATCCACACCCGCACGCAGAAACTCCTCGGCAAGCATGGGTATATCAAAACGGTTGGAATTATATCCGGCCAAATCACAACCCTCGATCTGGGTTGCCAAAGATTTAGCGATCTCCTTAAAGGTCGGACAATCTTTTACATCTTCATCGGTTATGCATGAATAGCGGTAGATTCGGGGGGAATAGGCATACCGGGATTTATCCGGCGTGTCTTCGTTTCTTCTTTCCCATTTGGGAAGACCTTCACGTAGGAAATCTCTACGATACGGTCCTTTACGATATTTATACCCGTGGTCTCTAAATC